>OLQF01000197.1_pt1 | contig 54748 bp, 56 predicted proteins | sample 1643171 | NCBI WGS metagenome assembly OLQF01 (sample SAMEA3136702, study PRJEB25190) | human gut metagenome | reverse complement strand
AAATGCCGCCCGTCAAATGTAATCCTCTTTTGTCTGGCAACAAAAGAAAACCCTCGCCCTAATTCTAAGAGGAATATCTGCAAATGCAATATCAATGCTTCTTCTAAATCGCTCTCATAAAAATTATCATTCGGACTTAATCCTAAAAACTCTAATACATATGGGTCACGGATAATATTTTCTGGTACTTTTATGGATTCTAATTTTTGAATTTCTTCTGAAACTTCCGTTTTATTCAGGCAGGACAGCAGTCTTTCATAAAAGAAAGAATTAATATGCCTTTCCAACTGACGTGTACTCCAATTCGATTTTATTGTTTCTTCTGCATAGAATTCACGAACATTTTCATTTTCCACACGCATAAGCAGGCGCTAATGTGTCCAACTCAATTCGCTACGTAGTGCGTAGCTTTTTGGAAAAGCAAGATAAAACTGACGCGTATTTTTAAGATTTGCAGCAGTAAATCCTTTTCCAAAATCTGCCGTCATCTGTTTAGAGCGTTCTACTATTAATCTGGCTCCATACTCTGCCTTTCCCTCTCCGCCCTGCTATTCCACGATACTTTTTCCTATATTCCAATATGCTTCCACCATTGCAAAGTTTGCAGTTTGATATACTTTGTTTCTGGATTCAGAAAGAATTTTTTTTAATTTGTTCATAAAATTGTTGTTCCATTTGATTCCTCATAAAATTACATACATTTCATTTACTGCAGTTTCTAATACAGAAATATCTCTCCTGCATAAACACATTCGCCAAGCTTGATGGAATATTATCTAGAATATTTTCTTTAGTTACTTGTACTAATTTCCCTTTCAAAATTCACTACTAATATCTTTTATAATTGATCCTTTTTACAGATTCCTTATTAGAGGATAGCATAAAAATCACAATATCCACGAACCCCATCTTCCCAACATTTTTTCAGCGACGCTACTGATTGCTTTACATATTCATGATCTGAAGCAGCACGTGGTCCTGCATATCCGTTCCCTGGATTCCAACTCTCCCATCTGAATTTTATACCATCAATTTCTTCGGCTCCCGTAATTGTTGATAAATATACATCACCGGACCAATCAACTCTTAATTGATGAGAAATACAATCGTTTGCATTTGAAAGCATATCTTTATATATAGCTTCAGTAATATTTTTTATATTAATTGTTTTACATTCATTATAATTGAAACAATGGTTCAATCCCATCGATGTTATATCACCTCTTGAAAAAAATATTGGAGAAGATTGTTTTGGTAAATCATTTTCAAAAGAAACTGTATACAAATAATAATTGTCTTTTTCTAAAGATACCTTGCTCACCAAATCGTCGCTTGTACTTACTAATACGAGTTCAAAAGTTCTCCTAATCTGCTGACACACAAATTCGATACATTGCAACCTACTTTCAAGTACTATGACTGGGATTCCTTCTGCTTCTATTCGACATATCAAGTCTTTATTATAATAAATGTTATCTTTCGAAAAGACAATCTTACACTTTTTACTTTTTCTTAAAATGCTCTCTTCTATAACCCTCTGAAATTTCATTACAGAAAATTGTTTATAAAGAATATCTTCATCTATCTTTAACTTAATTAATCTATCAAACAAACTGTTTCCATCGATTACAATATCCATTCCATTTTGCAATCCCGGAATATCATTTGCAATTAATTCTGAAGCTTCTTGTAAATTCTTTTCTACTAAAATCTTATACATTATGTAATAACACTTCGCCTCGATATTCCATCCCCATTTATTTTGGGTTTGTAATGCTTTCCCCAATTCTAATCCATTTTCAAGAACCTCTTTACATGCAAAATATGTAATCTCATCAAGATATGGCAGCATTTTGTCTAATTCACCTAATGATTTATTAACTTCTTCTATATACTCTCCGGGCGCATAATGAGTTTGAAGTAACTGATTAGATGTGGCAAAAACTTTATGTACTGCATTTTTCAGTTCAAGAATCCCCTTTTTTATTTCGATTGGAATACCGGATTTTTCATTCTCTATAAGAATATCTCGTTTTATTACATTCCATACTTGATCCATATGTACTGAATCATAATGAGCACACCATGCAATTATATCTGAAACATCCCAAATATTACTTTCTGAACAATCCAATGTGTCATATTGTGCAAAGTCCACAGAATAACTATTTTGTTTTCTTCCTAAAATAAAGAAATATATCTCATTATAATCTTTATCAACATTATTACTAACAATCTTATCCAATGAGTCCAAAACTTTCTTACTCGTCTTAGTAGAAGTAACTTGTATTCCAATACCTCTTTCTTTATCACCTAAATCAATTCCTGGAAACCTATTTGTTTCTGTATTCAGATTTATTAAATTCCATCCCAAACAAGCGTTCAATAAATCTTTAATAAAATCTTCTGAGAATACATTATCGTCCAATAAATTATTTTCTGCCTTTGCCTCTAAATCATTTACATAAATCGACAGTTCATGAACAACTCTGTCATAAATATCTTTTTTCTTAATCATCTTAATTTTCTCCCTCATTTTCAAACTCTCCGGCATTATCCCCGTCCCCATCCAGACGGAAACTCATCCTTCTTTATTTGCAGAAAAACACAACTCCATTTGCCGCTAAAAATATCGCAAACCCGCCTAGAATCAAGTTTCCCGCACCAGCAACACGGCGGTTTCCACGTGTCTCGAGTGTGTAATAATGATGCTAAAAAGGTATAGCCTTCCCCTAGCGGATTCGTCGTTATACTTGTCAATCCCAATCTCCTCTGAAGACCATTTTTAATCTTCATGCAATCTCTGTAAAGATTAAATCATAGATTTCAAGACTTCGATATGTCAATGCATATGCGAAAAAATGTCCTTATTAATTGAAAATACTGCCAACAATAAAATTTTTGATGTCTATGCTTTGTCAGTCACTTTATTATTTGTAGTCTTTAATACTAATTACTACTTCTTAATAGATAGTGCCATCATTGAATGTGAAAGAAGCAATAACCAGATACACCCCCCTTCAAATAAACACAGTCAAAAGCTTAAGTAGTGTGGTCACACTACTCCCTCTGACGACTTTAATGGAGAGCAATCTTCCATTCGAAATTATTTTAACACATGTCTGGATACACTGCAGCATCTCCAAATCATCCTCATAGAGTAGCAGTATTATATTTAGTATCTATTTTAGAGTATCTTTGCGTATATATAATACTATTTCACAATAAATAAAAGACAGGAAAAAATGTCTCTCCCTGCCTATATTTTATGATTTCATTTTATCATCTATTGTTATAAATCACTTTTCCTTTTCTACCAAATTTTCTATTCCCATTTTTCTCCTGTTGAAAAACCACTAATTTTTCAATATTTCCTCGTTCTGCTAATTTAAATGCATCTCTTACAATTTTCAACGTATGTTTTGGATTTGTCGTTGCATATACATTAATATCTTTGACATTACTCGGCAACCGCCTTACTTCATCTACAATCTTAGCTACAAACTGTGGACTATAATATCTACTAACATCAGTTCTATCACGCTCAATAATAATCATTGATAATCTTCGTTTATTAATAGGTATCTGTTGTCTAATATCTATTGGGTATGTATCTGCTAAAATCAAATTAACTTCTTCTGATACCTGATTATAGTTCTTCTTCTGAATATCTATATGTTCATTTTCTATAACTGGATAATCTTCATCAGCCCCAACATAATACTCTGGGAATGTATCATTTAAGACCAATTTGAACTGGGCAAATATGGGGACCAGTTTCAAATTGCATTTTTCATACCCTAATATCTTTGCACAAAACCAATACCATAAATATGGGTAATTATGATATACATTTTGGGTGTTGAACATCTTCCCTTTATTATACCCCCTAATCTTCAATAATAAATACAGCATAAAAATTAATCCAATAACCCAATTACCTGCATTTAATAAAAAGAGATATTTTATATTATCAAAGTCTATAAGCGTATTTTTAAAACATAATCCGATTAGACCTGTAGCGTCAATTTTAGACGGTATAAAAACAGCAACCACTAATACAATAATCTCTGCAATAGAACGAGAATTTTCTTTTACCTTTTTAAAAAAGTGTCTCATTTTCTTTCAATATCCCTTTCCAATCCACACTGCATATTTGAGTAATTTTCTTTTTATCAGCATTATATTCCCAAATACCAACTTGTTGAATTCCAACAATAATATGATATTGATTTCTATCTTTCATTTCTTCTCCGATTTTTTTCCAATTGTTCGCATCTATAAATGAATAATGTGGAATATTTTCTGGATGCGTATGCCACTCGCCAATATAACCATATATTTCTGAATTTTCCTCATATACTTTTTTAAAAAATTCAAGATGTCCTTTATCCTTGCGCGAAAATCTACATCTACTTCTTTTGTCCGAGGCCATTGGCTCTGTAACATACTCTATAATTAAATTAGAATTACCAGAATTCTCTCGACCAATTAAAATGCCGCCGGCCTCGCAAGACTTTCGTACAATTTGAATATACTTATACATAATTTGCAATATACTATTACAAATTTTTATCTTTCTATCGTCATTTTCAACTACCATGTTTTTCTCCACAAAATTCACACCCTGGTTTACTAAACTGTTTTCCATTATATTCTACGACATCGTCTATTTGTCTTAGATATTTGTTTGACACTTGTAGTCCAGCTTTCTTAAAATGATAACCATCACCTTTTGCAGAGATAATCATATTATCAGTATATCTACCTTCAAAAATCTTTTTTACCGTTTCAACACACATACCAGCAGTTTTAAAAGAAACAGTAGAACCATATGGTATAAAAGAACTTCCACATCCGGCAACTTTTTGAACGATATTTTGTCCAGGCTTACAATAAGATGTCCGATCATATAACTCGTCAGTGTCTTCATCTCGCCCAAAAAAACATTCGTAACATCCTATATTCCCATACTGTATATATGCTACATGACTCCCAATCCCTAATACCTCATTCCATGCATAAACTATCGGTGTAGATAATTTATGCAAATACATATATTTATTTATCCATCTATTAACATTATGACTGCCTGTCGCAGATATAATCAAATCATAATCTTCAAACTCAATACTCCCTTCTTGTACCGCATCCTCTATATCCGCCACTAGCGATAAAATCTTCAAATCAGGAATGTTTTTTTCAAGAAAGTTTTGCAGAGCCACACATTTATACTGGCCTACATATTCCAATCCAAGTAAATGCCTAAAAACATTAATCTCATATAAGTGGTCGTCGTCAATCAGCATCATCTTTTCTATTCCAGATTTCACCAGTTCATTAGCAATATAACTTCCCACAGAACCACATCCTATTAACAAAATCTTTTTATCTGTTAAGATATTAATTGCTTCATTAGAACGAGTCATTAAATACATTTTATCTATTCTACTAACAGTAATCGGAATAATTCGATTCACTGATTTTAAATTACATAAACCGTTTTCAAAAGAGAACAAAACTTTTTCAAATATAGCTCCCAAAAATGTAATTGTATCGTTAGGTTGCCACACTTCAAAAATCACTAGTTTATCGCTACCTATTTTTGAAATAATTGTTTGAAGTTGTTCCCCATTTACATACCCCAATACTTTTTGAAAATATTCCTTTAAATTTGTACCACGCGCGTCCGGGGGATATAAGAAGTCATCTACTTTAATTTTAATGTAAATGGCATTTCTTATACTGCCTTTGTCTTCTTTATAATAACGTTTCAAATTTTCAATTTCTTGAGAAACGTATATTATACTTCCCCTTAATCTCTGCATAAATTTTAGATACGATTCTTTTTTACGTTTTTTTGATGTATTTACAAAATACTTTACAATGCCAACGTTTTGAACACACGGTACATCAACCTTTGCCATTTGAACAGCTGGAAGTTGTTGCCAATATAAATCAAATTCATTTATGAAATCTTCCTTGTTGGCGCCTGATAACCCCTTCGAAATAATTTTCTTTGCTCTCTTAATTGATTGTAATATTATCCCACACAAATTCTGGTCAATCAAAACACCTTCCATGTCAAACAAACAGATTTTTCCCTTTACATCTATGTGTGGTATAAAGGGGAAATTCATATACTGTTTGATATAAATATCAATCAATACTCTTTGCCAATTTTCTGGTATGGCAATTACAATCGGAATGGTTCTCTCTCCAGCTATTAGATTACATTCAATTAACTTCTGATAACTGCGTCCTTCAAATATTGTTGTATCTACAATAACAATATTGAAAACATCTGAACTCGCGTGTAATGCTTCTTCAATAACATCAAAGTTCATAAATATTATACTCCTGAAGAACTTGAAACAGGTATACAGTTTACCTGCTTTTTAGAGGCATTCTTTTTTTCTGGGATCTTAAAATCGTCTCCGAAAATTTTATTCAGTAACTTACACTGTTCTACCTCATCTGCTTCTTCTTTTACTTCTTCCAAATCGTTTACTAACCTATCAACCTTATCTTTAAAATCCGTCATATAGCTATCTGTCATTTTCTTAAATATATCTGTATCACTTTCAAAATTCAAGGAAGAGGGTAATGGATATTTAATACGATATAACAATCTACCATTTTCTGAGACCCCCTGGAGCTTAAAGAGATTCTGAATCGCCTTAGCAAATCCTATGAGTGCTTCCAAATCATCATACTTCCATTCCTCTTCTAAGTAGTCATAACTTTTGGACACTTCAAATTTATCCGCAGCAATCAATGTAATTCCAATACTAGGTGGTTCTGCATTTCCTGAGCTACTGAATTTTAAATTTTTCCATCTCTTCATATATCGAATAACACGTCTGTACTGCTCCCTATCTTTAGTTTCAGTTTCAAATTTATTATTAATGTAATCAACCAGTCCCTTCGGATCTGATTTTTCCCAACATATTTCTTCGGGAATACTGTCTTTTCCCCGTGCCAAATACAATTGGCTTTCCATATCATCTTTATCTTCATATGTATAAACAACTAAATCAACATGATAGGCTGTCTCACCATTTTTCTTATAAGTTACAGTCACACAAGGTTTCTTTACTTTTGCACCATATTCTGTATGATTTTTTAATATATCACAAATTTTATTTTTAAGTTCCATTGGACTTTCATAATCATTTTTATTAACATTAAATCTCAAACCTACGTCTATATCATATTCTTTATCCAATGGTTCAACGCCCGTATACATAATATAGCTTCCTTGGTTTAATTCCGTAAAACCTGGTAATTCATTACTATCCCTCAATTTTTTTAACAAGATATCTCTTTTACTGGCAAGCTCTGATTTCACATCATAATCCATCTTTATAGTTTTATTAAAATCTCTAAAATATTTTTGTAAACTCATACATCCCATCCCTTCTATATATATACAGCACTTTTTAGCACTCGTGTTATTAGAGTGCTACTAATTTTAATCTATCACTTTCCCAAATCTACGTCAATCCCTAAGAACAAGTCATCCTTTAAGCATGAATTTAATTTTAGCATTTCATCAGAGCAAATAATAAAATGTTATTACTAAGTAGAAAATACTCCTGGCAATAACATTCTCAACTCTTATACCTAATATATGTAAGTTTTAAAATTACAGCGTTCTGTGATTATTGATTTCTGATGTGTCATATTGGTTTTTTCCTAATACATCTCCAACTATATATGCCTCTAACAGATGTAACAATAAAGTTCCACAAAACGGGAACTTTATCATATCATTTTTTATTGTACATTTTCCCCAATCACTCCGCCAAATAAAACAAACTCATCTGCCCCTCCAAACTCTGTTCCTCCATCTACCAAGAGAACACGTCTTCCACTTCGTCTCCCCTCCACCGGCATAAATCACATCCAGCATCTTCCCAAATGCCCGTATATACGCCTGCCGGCAGGTAGGAAACAGACGAAATTCCGTCCACCGATTCTTCCCTGCCATGGAGCAGCCCAAACAACCTCCTCGGTAAAATCCCATCTCGTAAAGCGGATTGCTCTCCAACCATTCGCTGCGTCCGACACAGCTCTGTCCGGCCACCCCATATCCATGTCACTTGCTTTACAGATAAGGTTTTCCATTGTGTACCTTTGCTCCTGCAACCCATGCCGGACACTCTGCAAATAGTAATTTGAAAAGCTTTCCGCTTCCGCCTCATTTTCATCATGACACACAAAAGTGTAATCTACCCTTATCTTGTATCCGGTAAACGTAAAATCCAGATTACTGGTGATATATTCGGAGAGTGTTTTATCTTTCTAGAATGCCCTACTAATGTCATTGACAATTTTCCCTTTCATCTCTTCAAACATCTACCGATTACATTCCCTGTCATCAAAACCGGTATTAAATAACATGGCGGTGTTCATTTCATAATCTCTCATTGACATGATACTTCGTTTCTCCTTTACCTGTTTATCTATCCTCTGAATTTTACCTTCCTATCTGCAGGCTTTTCTCTCACATCTATGGAAAGGCAAAAAAACACTATATCTTGTGGTTTATTCCTCTATTTATTCTTCAAACCACAATGCGACATCACGATTATCACTTCAACATGTCCGCTCCACGGAAACATATCCACCGGCCAAACCTCCTCTGCCCGATACCCCAACTTCCTAAGCACCATCAAATCCCGCCCCAAAGTCACCGGATTGCAGGAAATATACACAATTTTCTCAGGTCCAAGCAATGCTGCGCTTTGCAGAAACTCTTCCGTGCTCCCACTCCGAGGCGGATCCATCAGCAATACATCCGCCTTAGCGCCTTCCTCAGCCATCTGCGTCAGGAACTGTCCAGCATCTGCTTTATAAAAACGCACATTCTTAATCCCGTTTATTTTGGCATTCACAATAGCATCCTTTACCGCATCCGGGTTCAGTTCCACAGAAATCACATTTTTTGCCTTGGAAGAAGCAATCAGGCCAATCGTTCCGATTCCACAGTAAGCATCGATTACTGTTTCTGTTCCCTTCAGACCAGCCAACTCTATGGCCTTCTTATACAGTTTTTCCGTCTGCACCGGATTAATCTGATAAAAAGAAGCCGGGGAAATACGGAATCTGCAGCCGCACAAAACATCCTCAATATAGCCTTTTCCATAAAGAACCTGCTGCTTGTCCCCCAATATCAGACTGTCAGTACGCGTATTTACATTCTGAATCACTGTAGTGATTTCCGGATGAGCTTTCAGCAATGCATTCGTAAAATTCCTTTTTGAAGGAAGCACCGGTGAGGCTGTAACCAATACCACCATAACCTCGCCGGTGGCAAAGGCTCTTCGTACCAAGACATAACGCAGCAGTCCGTATCTGATATCCTCATCATAAACCTTAATTTTAAAAGATTTTAGCATTCCGCGGATCGTACCGATAATCCGGTCTGCAAGTTCATCCTCTATCAGACAGCGCTCCACCGGAATTACATTATGGGTTCCTTCCTCGTAAACTCCAGATACGGGATTGCCTTTTCTGTCTCTGTCAAAAATTGCTGTTATCTTGTTTCTGTAATTCCATGGATTCTCCATGCCGATAATCGGATTAAAATGGCCTTTCAGCTCAGGACATTTTTCCAGTTCCTGCCGGACAAAAGCTTCTTTTTTCTTCAGCTGCTCTTCGTAGGACAGATACAGATACCTGCAGCTGCCGCACTTCTTTTCATATGGACACTTTGTTTCTCTTCTGCCGCTTCTTTGGGCTATATCACTTTTTGCATCTACCTCATTTTTTTTACTCACAGACTTATTTCTTTGATCGTACTGTTGTCTGCCAGAGGATTTGTCCTGACCAGATGTATATTTTTGAGAAACATTTTTTCCATATGCCGATTTTCCTGACATATTTCTACCGGCTACAGATTTCCCGTCCATTGATTTTCCTGATATGGTTCTACCAGATACAGACCTTCCATCTGCTTTACCGAACATACTTCTCCCTGCAGCAGATTTTTCCTCCTCATCTTTATATTTCCCTGCCGAAGTCCTGCCTGCCGCCCCTCTTCCTTCTGAAGGCCGTCCGCTCCTAATTTTATCCTTCCTCACCTTCACCCTCTTACTAACGCTATCCTTCCCAATAAAATTCTGTGCCGCCACATTACTGCTTTTATTATCTCTACCTTTACTATCGCTACTTATATCATCCCTGCATTTACTAACTCTGACTTTACCATCCCATCTCATATTATCTCTGCTTTTATTTTCTCTGCTCTTATTATCTCTTCCTCTACTATCTCCACCAATCTCATCCCAGTTCCCCTTTTCTCTCCTTTTCCCATCTCCCCTGCTATTTCCCCCATCTTTATATTCCCTGCCCGTCATCTCATTCCCGCGTTTCTTTTCCATCGTATTCTTCACCCTTCAATTGTTTAAAAATCTCTTTATATTCCGAACCGTAAATACTTCCTTTTCTCCATACAAAATAGAAATCATGCTCCACACTGAAATCCTTCAGCCTGATTTCGCGCAGAATGCCCTGCTCAATCTCCTGGCGGACCGCTGCCTCATAAAGGAAAGTAATTCCGCGGCCTTCGCGGATCAGGTATTTCATAACCTGGAGATTGTTGATTTCATGGATTTTCCGGAAATCTCTTACCGCAAGGTTTTTTCCCTCCAGTATTCGTTCCAGAACCTCTCTTGTACCGCTGCCCTGTTCTCTGATGAGAATGGGTTCCGAAAGCAAATCTTCGGTGCGAAGCAGCTTTTTTCCCCGGGATGAGGCCTGCAGCTGGTAGGCAGCGCCAGCTACCGGGATGTATTTTTCGGTGGAATATATCTGGTAGTCGTAATCTCCGCCCGAAAAATAGCCTTCCACCAGAGCAAAATCCAGCTTTCCTTCGTCAATGGAGCGCAGCAGGTCCGTTGTGTTGGCCACAGTGACATGGACGGTAGCTTCCGGCTCGTTCAACATAAAACGGTTGAGCATAAAGGGAAGCACGAACTCGCCAATGGTCATGGTTGCCCCCATATGCAGACTGCGGCCCTCCGCGCCGGCCCTGGCCATCTGTTCCTTCAGGGCGCACTCGTCGTGGCGCATGGTCAGGCCCGCGCTCTGAAGAAGCCGCCCGGCTTCGGTGAGCACCATCTTTTTTCCCTCGCTGATAAAAAGCCTGGTGCCATAGTATTCCTCCAGATGTCTTATATGCTGGGATACCGCTGGCTGCGTAATGCACAGTTCCTCCGCAGCTTTTGTATAATTCAGATTCCGGCATACCGCCAGAAAGGTTTCCATCCGAAAATCCTGCATGAGCTCTCCTTTATCTCTTACCGGAGCTGACGGCCGTCTGCCGTCATTTCCCCTGAATTTCTGCTTTCTTTATCATAACATAGCCTTATGAAAAAAGAAATTGTTGAATTGGGGCGAATCAAGGGGAAAAAATTATGTTTCTTTTTTATTTCTTTTTTTCTCAGACCCGTATTGACGGATTCCCTTTGTTAAGACTACAATGAGTAATATATTTTTACGATAATAACCAACGGTTCGGGCAGCTGCGTATTACCGTTGTTTCTGAATACAGAAGACTGAGGGAGGTTTTCCATGATTAAATTGATCTGTTCCGATGTGGACGGCACGCTTGTGCCTGATGGCGGACATGAGCTGAATCCGGAATATTTTGACCAGATACGGCGTCTGAAAAAAGCCGGAATCCTTTTTGCCGCGGTATCTGGACGTTCTTATTCGAGCCTGAAAAAACTGTTTGCTCCCGTAATTGATGATATTCTTTTTATCTGCGACAACGGCGCTCGTACGATTTATCAGGGCAGCCTGCTGTCATGCTATACAATCCGGCATGAACTGGCTATGGAGCTGGTTCGGGAAATTGAAGCGCTTCCCGGCTGCACGACCTATATTTCCGCACTGAAGGACGGGTATGTAAAAGAAGGCGCCGATGAGCTTTACCGTTGGCTGACAGAAGGGTATCAGCTGGATATTACCAAATTGAGGAGAATGCCTGAGGATTTGCCTGCCGATGACGGAATTCTCAGTGTGGAGCTGTATCATCCCACGGCAGCTGAGGAAATCGCACATCAGGGGTTGTATCAGAAATGGCATGGACACCGGGAGCTGCAGCTTGTGTGCGCTGGAAAGCAGTGGATGAATTTTACGCCGATTAATGCGGATAAGGGGATTGCGCTTTCCGAATATCAGAACATGCACGGAATTTCACCGCAGGAAACCATGGCCTTCGGCGATAATATGAATGATGCCAGCATGCTGCTGCGCGCGGATTACAGCTATGCCATCGGGAATGCAAGAAAGGAAATCAAAGGTCTGACGCGTTTTGTCGCAGATACGAATATGAATGATGGTGTCCTTCAGGTTTTACGTACGATAAAATAAGCATTAGTAAAAAATAAAAGCCCGAATACCTTGATTTTTAAGGTATTCAGGCAATAAAAAAAGCAGATAGCGGGAATCGAACCCGTCTCTCCAGCTTGGGAAGCTAGCGTTCTACCGATGAACTATATCTGCATGTATTGAAGTATATCATATGAAATCCGAATTGAAAAGAGGGAATTTTATTTCGTTCATAAACGTTTTTTATATCAAATTAAATGCATTAGAAATAAATGTATTGCTAATTATCGTATTGAAAAGGATCTGTTGTTTCATAATAAATCCTCAGCCAAATCTTCAGCCATCCAGGCCGAAATTTACCGGTATGCCGCCTGACAAAAACCAATTGGCTTCTCTATCATTAGACAACGGCGGCCCTGCTGAGCACACAACCGTTATAACTAAGGAGCGTCATTTAGGCAGGAAATACAAATAATAAAGCCGTTTACAGCCCTATCGTCACATACATAGTACAATAGTCACACAGAAAAATATTTGTATACACACTGCTTTTAAACAGAGTATCCTTATAAAATAGTATGAATATGAATCCAAGCCAATAAAGGATATTTTCTGTCAAAAAGCGGCCAAATCACACACTTCCGTTTGACAAACTGATTTCAAAAAAAATTATATTATAAGGAGAATTTTTATGAAAAAGAAATTACTGTTTCTTGTACTTGTTTTTATGATGGGAATGTTACTTTGCTCATGTTCGGGAGATTCTCCCAACAAAATGTTAGGGGTAAAGCTTCCTTCAGGGGAAAAACTGCAATTATATATGAGCCGTGATAAAGTGGAAGAAATCTTGAGTCCATACGAGTATATAAAAAGACGTAATATATATGACTACGGTTTTATGGATCTTCGTTATACGGATGACCTCCTGACTTTCATTTACTGCAGGGAGGATTCAGGCGCCACTTTTTTTAATGGTTTAGGCATTGGCAGTACGGATTATGAAAAATACGGCTTTGAGTATAATGAAGAAAAAAAGTACACCGTAATCAACTACAAAAAGACTGGGGGAAAATATGAGCAAATAGAAGATTATGACAGCAGCTTGGAATTTAAAGAGGGAATTCAGGTATACCTTGAAATTTCTGAGGGAGATAAATCAGTGACCACAATAGCTGTACATGATATTTATTGCGGTAACCGGATGGAATTTGATGAATAAAAAATCCCGGCAGATAATGATATATTCCCCTGCGGGCAGACAGTGAAATGAAATCCTGTTTACTCACAGGGGATCTTTATTATAACGGGGCATACCACGAAATATAAAGTTGCAGGTTATACAATTTTATGCCAGTAACTATCACAAATACATTTTGACCCAATAAAGGTATCATAAGAATATCTAGCCGAAAAAATCCTTTAACATCCTAAAATTTCTTCTCTAAAAAGTAAATGCTATCTTAAAATCACCATCCTTCCCGGTCGCACGCATAAAGGCTTTTTCCCAATCTTCAAGCTGAAATAAACCGGATATGATTCCATCCGTATTCAGTTCTCCCAACATAATTTTCTCTATTACATAGTCAAAGCACCATGGACTTAAATGAACTCCGAGTATATCCAATTCTTTTTCGTCACCAATAATGGACCAATCCACTGTTGAAGGGCCTGAAAAAACACTGAACTCAACAAATCGTCCCTGTTTTATGATAATATTAAGTCCCTGTTCCACACTGACAGGATTTCCGCTGGCTTCTATATATACATCACATCCATATCCGTCCGTCATCTCCAGAATCTTCTGAACTACATTCTCTTTTGCAGGATTCAGCACCACGTCTGCACCAAACTGACAGGCTTTTTCCAGACGTTTTTCTAGCAAATCCAAAACGATAAGCTTCTTAGGATTTTTCGTACGCATATAGGTAACCATTCCAAGTCCAAGCGTTCCGGCCCCGGAAAGTACTACCACATCCTCTGAAGTAATTTTTGCTCTGTCTACTGCATGCTTTGAACAGGAATACGGCTCTATCAGTAATGCATCCTTGAGCGGCATATCATCAGGCACACGGTGCAGTACAGCCGTTTTGGGATACCTCACATATTCTGCCATTCCACCATTAAGTTTAGATTTGAAACCGAAAACATTGTGCGGTTGGCAGAGAGAATACAGCCCCTTTTTGCAGAATCGGCATTCTCCGCATGGCACAATTTGGTCTGCAACCAATCTTTCTCCAATCTGATACTCTTTTACATTTTTCCCTGCCAATACCACTCTGCCTACAAATTCATGACCAGGAATGAATGGAGGTTCCACGTACGCTTTCTGTTCCTCATCTCCCCAAAATCTCCTGATTCCCTGCTCGCACTTCAAATCCCCTGCACAAATTCCACAGCCCTCCGTCTTAATGATAATATCATCATCTCCACAGATAGGAGTTTCATAATCCATTTCCAGTCGATAATCACCAATTCCATAAGCAACCAATGCTTTCATTCTCTTTGGTATTCCTCCCATCTTTCCACCTACCTTTCTGTCCATTACGTTCTTGGAGAAACTCTCGTGAATAAAAATATCCTGTCCAAGAATATAAAGTTTCACTAATAAGAATACTTTCTTCTAACCTTTATAAAATTCCCTACCAACATTCCTTCAACGATACGTCCCTCAACGTACTAGATATCCTCCATCTACCGGTATAACTGCTCCGTTAATGTAGTCCGAAGCATCAGACGCAAGCCATACCACAGGACCTTTCATATCCTCTGGCTGTCCCCAGGCTCTTGCTGGAATTCTATCTGTAATTTCCTTATACCTCGGACTCTTTTCATCCAATAAATCTGTGTTCATTTCCGTTGCCATATATCCTGGGGCCAATGCATTTACATTGATTCCTTTCACGGCCCACTCATTACAGAGTGCCTTCGTAATCTGAGCAACACCCCCTTTGCTCGCTGCATATGCAGGAACTGTAACACCTCCAAAGAATGAAAGCATAGAAGCTATATTAATAATTTTTCCTCGGCTTTGCTGTTCCATGAATATACGTCCCGCGAGCTGACAAAGAGCAAAAACACTTCTCAGATTGATGTTCATAACAAAATCCCATTCCTTCAGAGGAAACTCTTCACTATTATATCGGCGCTGCACTCCCGCTCCATTTACCAAAATATCAAGATGTCCTCCCAGTTTCCTGACTGCCTCCCGAAAAAAACTCTCTCTTGTCTCATCATTTCCCAAGTCAGTGATAACAGCATAACATGCATACCCCTTTTTACGATATTCCTTTGCCGTTTCCTCTGCTACCGGATTAATATCCATAATACATACTGCAGCCCCCGCTTCCATAAGTCCTTCCGCCATACCGCGGCTCAGTCCCTGCGCCGCCCCTGTTACGATTGCCATTTTCCCTGATAAATTATTATAATTCAATTTTCCTTCCCCTCTTTCCAATTTACTATTTAGAAATGGCCTGCTGTAAGAAAATAACACTTAACAGCAGGCCGTAACTTTTCATACTCTACATTCCATATCTTTATGCTACTTGTATTCACCCAGATATTTTCTGTTTATCACGAAAAGTTCTTCACACATATCCCTTATTTCCTGTAGACTGCATACTGCTGAACAAAGAGGATCCATCTGTACGGCATTAATGACTTTTTCTTTGTCTTTTTCCATACAGGCTTCCACCACAAGATTTTCTATCTGTGCCGTTGTATTTACCAGAATTGCTATATTATCCGGCAGTTTTCCCACGAAAATTTTCTTTAAGCCGTCTCTGGTTGCCAGCATCGGAATTTCCACACATGCTTCCTTCGGTAAGTTGGTAATACATCCTTCATTTATTACATTTCCGTTAAATACAAATGGTTTTCTATCGCCGAATATTGCATTGAAAATATGTGCTGCATATTCTCCGCTGGATTCCAGATCAATTTCTTCTTCCTGCAGCCACTTATCAATATCTTCATATAAAGTTTTCTCTCTTTTGATTCTGTTATTGACAGCGAATGCATGTTCTCCAGGATTCCATCCGGTTCCATGGGTACAATACTTTTCTATCAAGTCTCTTCTCTTCCGAAACCAAGCACAATATTCTGAACTATGTCCTGAAGATTCTGTCACATAATAACCAAATTGCTGGAAAATTTCGTTTCTTACCTGCTCCTCATTCAAAATTTGAGGTTCTCGCATTTTATCTCTGAGAAGCGGATAGGCATCTTTTCCGTTCCACTTAAACTCCAAATAGAAAGCCTGATGATTAACACCTGCACAGGTATAATCAATTTCCTCAATCGGTGCTTCTATCCATCTGGCCAGCATATCTGCTGTATTTACCACGCTATGACAAAGTCCGGTTATATTAACGCTCGTATACTTCTGCATTGCACTGCACAACATTCCCATTGGATTCGTATAATTAAGAAGTACCGCATCGGGGCAGATCTCTTCAATATCCCTGCAAATATCCAGCATAAGAGGAATGTTTCTTAAAGCCCTGAAAATCCCTGCAACACTTCTGGTATCCCCCACATTCATACTGACACCATACTTATACGGAATATCTACTTCTGTTTTCAGAACATCATTTCCGCCGTTGTATACTGTACAGATAATCCCATCCGCACCTCTGAGCGCTTCTCTGCGATTCGTTGTCATCGTAATTACCGCCGGATTATGAAATGCATTGATGATTTTCTCTACACATCTGCCCGAATACTCCAGTCTCTTCTCATCAATATCCATGAGACACAACTCGGCATCCCGAAAAGCTTCAATTCCCATTAAATCTTTCACCAGATTTCTTGTAAATACCAAGCTTCCGGCACCGACAAACGTAATTTTTTTCATAATCAATACCTTGTTCATTTAATTATGTACTGGTTAACAGGTCATTTTTCCATCTGCGCTTCTGCATAACAGGAATCAAACCCTTCCTGCATATATTTCCCAACTTCAGGTACAGGCGTATTGTTTAAAAGCATAGAAGTAGCTTCACACATGGAATTCCACACACCATTGGGCAGATATTTTCTGTCAAAAATATTATCATAATAGATATCTTCGCCATAAGCTTCTATAACCTCCTGATGCAATTTTCCAATCAGAGAGTCATCCGGAGTACTTTTTAACCCCGCAGTACCACCGTCAAAAGCAAAGAACCTGCCCGCCACTTCAGGCTGAGCCAACCAGTTAAGAAAATCTTTACATTCTGCCTCATATTCTGTGTCTTTCCAAATACCAAAGGTAGTTCCTTCAGATATACACATGGATGCTCCGCCGTCTTCTGTCATTGCCGGAAAAGGCAGGAGTCCCAGATTGGCATCCGGATAATAAGACAATGCGGACGCAATATTAGCCGTATTTCTGAAATAAAAAGCGCCGGTTCCATTACCAAGCATCTTATGCCCGCCAGGCTGATCCTGTGTTAAATAATCAGCATTATAAAAATTATTATCACGCCACTCCAGCATCTTTTCAAAACAGGGAGCCCATTCTTCCGTAATATTTATTGTACCATCCAAATGAGAATCCAACTGAGCATGAGACGGGCTTGTTGGTGTTGCAAACTGCATAAACAGCAAAGGATTTAGCACAGAACCCGCACTTCCAGAATCCATACCTGATATGATTACTGGTGCAAATCCTGCATCACGAATTTTTACGCAGGCAGCGTCAAAGTCATCCATTGTTTTTAACTTTGTCCAGTCTACCCCCGATTGTTCCAAGACATCCTTGTTAAAACAAATACTGGATAAAACAATGGAGATGGGCAGAACATAGAATTTTCCGTCTTTATCCTGTATTACGCCTTTTGCTGCATCTGAAACATCGGATGCCCAGTTCTCACCACTCAGATCCATCATATACTCACTATAACGAATGACTGACCAGCCGTGAGTCATCCACATATCCGGAAGATCATTATTAGCCATTCTTACTTTAAGCTGAGATTCATATTCCTGCCCGGGGGCAACAATATCGAACTTTACTCCAGTCTCTGCCGTATATTCATCCGCCACTTCCCGGAATTTAGCGAGAACTTCATCCGTCCATGTCACAGCAAGCTCCAGTGTCACATCAGATTTTGCAGTTTCTTCCATTTCATTCTGTTTTTCACTTTCCTCTACTGATGCTTTCCCTGCGCCATCTGGCTCTGCTGCCGTTTCTCCGCTCTGTCCACATGCGCCAAGCATCAGGCTGAAACATGTGGTAACACATAAAAATAATGCGATCCATTTCTTTCCTTTCATTTTTTTCCCTCCTGTTTTCTTTACTTACATTTCCTTGTTTCCTATATAAATCCCATTGCCAAACTAATCGGCAAACAACTGATCTATGCATAGTGGGCCCTCAGCTATGCACGGAGCATCAATCGTGGGTTTTATATTTTCATCAGTTCAATTCTCAGCACATTACTGTCCCACTGCGCATAGGTACCATGACGTGTTTCATCCCCTGTCCGAACCACATCAGGAAAATATCTTCCTGTTTCATCAAAATGTCCTTCCGTCACACTCAGATATTCTGCATTTGTAGAAAAATTTTTCCCTGAAACTGTCACAGCACTTAGTGAACCATCCGCCTCTTCTTCCTGAAGAAAGTAAATACGGAACTTATGTCCCACCACATAAAAAACATTTTCACTTTCCTGAAGCAGCAATCCTCTGCATGGTTCCCCCTTATTTCCCAATGTTTCTTCCCAGCAAGCTTCTTTATGCAGAAAATCCATTCTGTAAAACTGATCCATCGTTCCCTCAAAACTCACATAAGCTCTCCATCCTCCTAAAAGCCCTTCTATGAGGGCAGAAGGTTCTATACCCCTGCGGTGAATCCCATGGATCCTGTCTGTTCCCGTATATTCTGGAAGCACTGGAACCACATTCCTGATCATATGGAACGAATGCTTCATACTGATACCTTCTTCCGTATTCAGTTCTTTTTGATCATCTGTCAGTAGACTTTCCCCTCCAAAAATATGGTAACCAATGGAACCATAATCCCCGATTCCCTCAAACATCATTCCGCTATTGAATACAGAGCGGGATGATTCCGGCACATAGAGCGGGAATCCTTTTTCCGGATGAGAATATGTTTTCAAAACATCCAGATAACCAGTCACCTCCTGCAGATAAATATCCGGTGCGATATTGTCCAAATGTGTACAAACCGCATAATAAATATCAAGATTGTTCTGGCGTGGCGTCCCTGAAGGCCAATCTACACCAGCCAGCCCCCTCCCCTCATTCAGCCAGGCATTCGTGTAAAGAAAAATATCATATATTTCCTTTCCTGCCCTGGCAATTTCATCGATATAGGCTGCCACAGCCCATGTCGTTACCCATTCCCCCCCTGCAGCGCCAAATACTTCCGTCCAGTTTCCATTGCTCTTCTCCCCCTGCCTTAACCATTCTTTTGCAAGGTAGCAGCTGGGATTTTCTTTACAATACGTAATCAGTCTTTCCGGAACATTCTCTTTAAATGCTTTATCACCAAATTTACTGAAGTCCCTACGCGTTGCGGAATGCATACCTGCCTCATTTTCAATCTGCACTCCGATTACCGTATTGAATTCTTGATCAAATCTTTTTACCACCTCTAAAAGCCGGCAAAATGCTTTCCTATCTGCTTCCAAATTTTCTGGACAATGAGGGGAAAGATTATGCGTTTTCCTGCCATCCTTTAGTTCTGCACGGGGAAACCTCTCGGTATCTTTCTTTACCCAGGATGGAGTATATTCCATTGTTCCATTTTTCCAGGTTCCAAACCAAAGCAGAATCAATTTCAGGTTATTCTCCCTCGCCTGACTGATAATATCTGTAACAAAAGCTTCTCGAAATGCACCCTCCCGCGGCTCAAACAGTTCCCATGAAACGGGGACAGCCACCGTATTCGCTTCTATTTTTTTTGCAGCATTCCAGGAATACTGCAGGTATTCCGGTGTACTGCTGCTGGAGTTATGAGTCTGAATTCCCAGGGAATAGAATGGCTTTCCCTGCACAGTAAAAAAAGTTTTTCTTTCCATACCACATTCCTCTCTGCTCTATTTACGATAATGTAATTACTGATTAAGGCTGCAGTTATTATGTCAAAATAATCTGAATTTTTTCCTGTTCAGGAAATTGTAACGTCTGGCAGTCATTTGCATAGGTACGTTCTGGAAGCACCGTCAGTACATGTATTGGCTTCTCTCCTTTTACAAACGGCGCAGCATGCCATACGCCTGGATTAATCACCGTCATAGTTCCCTTCGGTACCAGGAAAATCTCGATCTTATCATACGGAACCGTCTCCTTCTTTCCCGCCGGAGCTACATGAATCAAAATATCACCATCCAGCGGCATGAATGCCTCCCCGGTATAACTGTGATATTCAAACTTTTCGGCAATCAGCGGTCTCGGTGAAATCTGTGTCACTGAAAATGCAGGATTCTTTCCATTGAAATCTACTTTAAGAATATCCCGATAAAACTCAACCGGAGGCGGTCCGAGCCGTTCTGTATCCATGATTACCATGCTGTGATATGTTCCGAATTTATGGAAATTCCCCGGATTAAGTACATTTACGTTTTTCGTTTTCATTGCTTCTCATACCATTCCTTTATCTTCTTTTTTAGTACGCTTTCCGGAGCCTCCTCTATCATGTCCCTGATTCCCGGGAAAAGTAATGCTTTTTTCAATATTGTCTCATCCATAGTATCTACAATTTCTTCCATGGACTTATGTGCGTTCAGGGAAAGGTTATTCAATATCTTTCTTAAATCGGCCTGAAATTCTTTTCTTGTTTCAGGATAACCGCCGCCATATGTGTCGTTAAAAAGCTTTTCAAATATGTATTTTAGGTTAATGTCACCGCCTACTCCTCCATAACCTTTGTTTAACGGCAGCGATACACAATTCCCCGCATTGATTCTGGAATAGAGGAAAGCATCTGTAGGATCGGTCAGAAGGCCACAAAACGTACCTGGATACTGGAGAAGAGCATTCATATATCCCTGGCCAGTCCCACAACCTCCAACAACGAAATCAACCGCCTTTAGATTCAGTGCCAGTGCCGATAAAAATGCCGTCTCCAGATAGTTCAGCTGTGGTTCACCCTCAAGATCCTTCATTCCGAGATTCACAGGTTCATATCCCAGTTCTTCCAGTGCCTTTAGTACATCGCCATTTCTATTTTTTGTACTGAATTCATTGATAACCGCTATTCTCATTTCTTTACTACCTTCCTTTCAAGATATTTTACAGGATAATGAATCGGTTCTCCTTTTGCAAAGCGTACTGCCTCCTGTGCTGCCTTTCTTTTCAGTTCCTTTTGCGCTTCTTCTGAATACCATGCCATATGCGGTGTTACAATCAGATTTTTCAGTCCAAATAGCGGAGAATCCTTGCTTACCGGCTCTCCAATCATACAGTCCAACGCCGCGCCGGCTATCTCTCCGTTTTCAAGAGCTTGCTTCAAATCTGCTTCATTTACGATCCCGCCTCTGGCCACATTTATCAACACTGCGCTGTTTTTCATTTTTTTGAAAGCCGCCGCTCCAATCAGATTTTGATTTTCCTCGGCCGGACAATGAATGGATATAATATCCGACTTTACAATCAGTTCATCCATGGAAACAGCAGATACGTACTTTTTAGTTTCAGAAGTTGGCTTGTAGTATGGATCAAAGCCTATAACATGAAATCCGATTGAATGCATTTTTTCTGCAAAGTTCCTTCCAATCCTTCCAAGACCGATTACTCCTACAGTCATTTCACTGAACCTGTGTATTGGGATCGCTTTTGTATAATCCCATTTGTCTTTCTTTGTTAGCTCATTCATTTCCATAATTTTTCTTATCATGGAAAGAGCCAGTGAAATTGCGTGATCCGCTACTTCATTCATTCCATAGTCCGGCACATTCCCGACCTGAATTCCATATCGCGCGGCCGCTAGAACATCCACATTATCCACTCCTACGCCATACCGAACCACAAACTTCAGTCTCGGACAATTCTGCATTACCTTTTCTGTGATATGCGCATACTGAATGATAAAAATATCCGCATCCTGGCAATTTGCAATTACATCATCTTCTGTTGTTACATCTTTTAAGTCCACACTAATTCCAGCCTCAGAAAATATGCTTTTCTCAATATCGATATTATCATGGTCACAATCTGTAATTACCACTTTCATCCTTGCTCCTATCTGCACGCCAAAGGCGTATGTACAAATCAAGGATGTTGAAAGTTATTTTTCTTTCAACATTCATTCCCTGTCTCTTTCAGGCCTTTCCATCTGCCATACATGTCCTGATCCAACGTTTTACTTCTTCCTTCACCGCATTTACCGCAGGTTTCATCAATTCTGTCGTATAGATCGTCGGTCCTTCCCGGTCTAGAACTTCTTTCACTGTGCTTAGATACGTATATTTGATAATAGTACCTACATTCACCTTATTAATTCCATTTCTGATCGCACGTCTCACATCTTCCTCTGGGATTCCTGTCCCTCCATGCATCACAAGTGGAAGTTCTAACGCTTCATTCACCTCTGCAAGTCTTTTGAAATTAATTTCCGGTTTTCCCTGATAAAAGCCATGTGCTGTTCCGATTCCCACAGCCAGAATATCCAGACCTGACTTCTCTGCTAGTTCCACAGCATCTTCTACTCGAACCAAAAAATCATCTTCTGTATAATTCCCCTCTTCAGTACGTCCCTTAATCATACCAATCTCCCCTTCTACGAAAACACCGCGGGGTCGGGCATAATCCACTACCTTTTTCACCCTCTTAATATTCTCTTCCAAAGTCTCTTTAGAGGCATCGAGCATTACCAGGGAATAGTTTTCATCACAGGCTTTCTGTGATACCTGAACTTCTGTAGAATGATCCAGATGCAGATAAACTGGTACCTTTGCACTTTCCGCAAGTGCTTTTGCCATTGCACCAACTACATGCATTCCCAGAGCGTCATTTACTTTGGGCAATGCCGCCGCGATCACCGGCGAATGCATCTCCTCAGCCCCCTTTACGATCGCTTCCAAATCCCAGATATCTGAGAAATTAAAATGTGGAACTGCATAGCCTCCCTCATCGGCTTTTTTTAATTGTTTCATAAGCGTTTCTTTTTTCATGTTACTCCTCTCTGCGCATCTCCGGCGCGCGTTCAAATAATATAGTGAGAATCAGAAGAACACACCTCCCACCTTCTCCCAATATGCAGCTTAAACGCTCTTAGTTCCCGTCCTTCACGGCCTTAGAAATTCTTCTCACACTTCACATCAGAAAATCTCTTATTTCCTTTTCATCAGGTTTTACTGGATCAGCTTCCAACTCCGGTATGTATTTGCAAGCTTCCCAGATTCTCGGCGCCACTTTCCCGTAGACACCAACACAATGGTGAATATATGGGCCTTCCATAAATCGTCTCTCCCACAGCGGCCAGTTGTCAAATTCTGCCCATAGATAGGTTCCGAATGTCTTAGGACCATCTACTCCGCGGCCGTGTCCGAACAGGCAGGAATACTTACCATTGCCGCCATCAAAGCGTACTACTGTGATATCGTCATGCTTCAGTTCCCATTGCCCCACAGCGGCTGTTTTTCTATTGAAATGAAGCTCAATTTCTGCATCTGGATCGTCTGACAATACTCTTGGGAATACACCGCAATGCCAGAGAAGTTCTGCATTGTCATTAACGGGATGTCGAATGGTGAGATCCGCTAAAAACGTTGCGCTACTATATCTGGCTGCCGCGGCAGCGATAACTGATGAAACCGCCCCATGAATATCTGATTCACAGACGACTGGTATCCCCTCTCCAGTCAGCTCTGAAAAAGTAAAGCAGACAGATATTCCTGCTACGGTAGCCATAGGCTTCCAACACTCCGCTGACACAGCTGACAAATGATTATCCTCACACCATTTTTTAATAGTTAGTTTCAGATTAGCCATCTTTGTCCAAATATCTTCACTATATTTATTTTTAGGAAACCTTTCTTTAAGTGAATCAACCTCTTCCCGTACCAAATGGTTATTTTCTGTGAGATTTATCTTTAACATCTCATCCAATGTCGCCAATGTAATCGGATGAATCTCAATTCCGAATTTTTCCATCAATTCTCTCTCGTTAGCTTTTACACTCCAAAAAGCATCTGGCCTTACACCGATTTGTCCGATTCTTAAATGATTAAGAGCCTTTACAATGGATACAGCCCCCAGGAAGTTCTCAAATCCTATGTCAAACTTTTTATCTGTCATCCAACAATTGGATATATAGGTATATTTAACCCTAAACTGCTGCAGTACCTTTGTAAGTGCAAACATTCCGCATTGAGCATCCCGCAGTCTGTCCCCATTTTCATCCGGCGCCTCATCTCTCGGCCCCCAGACCAGTACCGGCTTTCCAACTTCTCTTGCCATTTTCGCCACAGCTTCCTCAGAACCAAAATTACAGAATGGGAAAAATACAGCATCCACTTTTTTGTTTTTAAATAACTCACTGGCGGCATTAACATCGGATACCTGAAACAGAAGCCCTTCTTTATTTATACTGTCCAGATTGACCCATTCCACATCTTGAAATTTTTTTACATATTCTTCCACTTCCTTTTTTATCCTGAGCGCCTCATCTGTACTGAAAGCCTTTGGAGTTGTAAGCACGCGGCGGGTAGGCGCAAAGCCTATTCGCAATGTTTTCCTATTCTCTTTCATTGTTGTTTCACTGCCTCCTTTACCAGTTTCTCCCCTTCTGGAGTCTGCATTAAAATATGGTTAATTGTTTCTATATACTCCCCTTCATCAGTAGCTCCCAGCCTTGATACAGCACGGGCCCCCGCCGCATTGGCATAAAGCACACTGTCGGTAAGTTTCCAGTCATTTAGAAGCCCATGTATCAGACCTGCCATAAAATTATCCCCCGCCCCCGTCGTATCAAGCACTGGGGACTTAAATGAAGGAATCAGCCCCTCAAATCCCTGCGTTAACAGATAACAGCCTCTTCCTCCCAGCTTAACGCCAACATGCAATGCCCCTCTATCAACAAAAAAATGGACGATATCTTCCGGTTTCTCCAGCCCGGACAGGTAAGAGGCTTCTTCATAGCTCGGGAAAAAATAATCCGTATATTCCAGAAGATTTTTTATTCCTGCAAGCCCTATATGAAAAGCATCGTATTTTGTATCAAGAACCGTAGCTGTTTTTCCTTCTCGTGCTTTCCGGAATAGTTCGATACTTGCCTCCCTGTCAAAAGACGGCATCGAGTAAAGTCCACCTATACTTACAATCTTTGCCTGCTTTGCCGCTTCAAAATTGATATCCTTTCCTCCAAAGTTTCGCAGACACCCTTTAAATGTACAAAACCGCCTCTGCCCTCCCGGATATACCATAACGATACAGGAACTTGTCCCAATCTCCTTATCCAGAGCAACCAAAGAGGTATCTACCCCTCTTGCCTTCATCTGATCCAACACCATATTTCCTGTTACATCATCTGCGACCTTGGATATCAACGCTGTTTTATGCCCCAGCGCCGACAAAACTGTCGCCTGGTTAAAAGCGTCACCGCCGCACATGACCGTAATCTCCTCCACCTGCATGGTATCCCCGCCTTCAAATTTTTCAGGAAACGGATGTACCACAATGTTTCCCAATGCAAGACCAACGCAAAGTACATCATATTTCTTTTCTTCTCCACCCTTCATGATTTTGTCACCTCGTAATCATTTCTATTTAACAGCGCTGTCAATTGCACCCTTTATAAAATATTGGTTGAGCAGTATATATGCCACTAATGCCGGTAACATTGCCACCGCACAGCAAGCTGCTGCCCCTTGAAAATTGGAACTTGTTGAAGAAAAATACTGTTTTACCATCAATACATTGGTATACAGCTCAGGCTTCTGCAGAATATAACTGGGATACAAATAATCGTTCCATGCCTGCACACCCTTTATGATTATTACCGACACTGTCACCGGCTTGAGCTGTGGAAGTATAATATATAGGAAACATTGAAAATAATTAGCCCCTTCTATCCTGGCTGCCTCATCCAAAGCTCGCGGAATAGACGTAATGTAATTGGTATATAAAAAAATTGAAAGAGGAAGCCCAAATGCCGCAGTAATCAAAATCAGTGCCCAAAGTGTATTAATCCCTCGAATGGCACTCAAAATTGAATATACACCCACCAATACCGACACCGCCGGTACCATCATAATGGCCAGGATTAAACTGCGGATAAATTCATTGAACCGTGTCTGTTTTCTGGCCAATGGATAAGCTGCCAAACATCCACAGAAAACTTCCACCGTAACTGTCCCTATCGTCACGATTAAGGTGTTTTTATAGGCATTAAGCATATTATTTTCTTTAAGAACCTTTATGTAATTATCAAAGTAAATATAGTTGGGCCAGGTCAGACGGGAAGCCAAATCTGTAGGCTCCTTCAAAGACATTTCAATCAATACATACAATGGCATCATTGTCAAAAAAACAAGAATTAAGCCTAAAATGTATTTCCACCAATGCTTTCTAATATATTTTTTCCATGTTTTCCCTATCATTAATATTCCACCTCCCTTTTCCTGAAGTATCTGTTTGTGACACTGGAAACCAGCATAATAAATACAAACATAAACACCCCAATTGCTGAAGCATACCCGGCCTTTTCCAATCTGAAATAATTTAGCGTTATAAAAGTAGAAAGTGAATGTGTATCATGCCCGGGTCCTCCGTTTGTTAAGGAAACAATTACATCATTTAGTTTCAGACTTCCGATCAGATTAACAATTACTGCAGATGTAATCGCCGGAATCAGCAAAGGCATGGTTACATAACGAAAACGCTGTATGGCAGTAGCGCCGTCCACTTCAGCAGCTTCATAATATAATGCAGGAATGCCTTGAAGCCCTGCCAGATACAGAACCATGGCATTGCCATAATACTGAATACTGTTGACAAGCAGAATGATAATCCTCCCTCGTGAGGAATCTGCAAGCCAGTCCACCGGTTTCCGTCCAAACCAGCCCAAAATCTCATTAAGTATTCCTCCATCATACTGTAGGAAATAATACATAATGTAACCCATGATAAGACCGGATATCATGATTGGAAGATAAATAAATGTCCTAACTGCCGTATGTCCTTTAAACTTAGAGTCTACAAGCAGCGCTGTAGCCAATCCGAATATATTCTGCAGGATCGTGGAACCGAACCCATACAACAATGTATTTAGAAATACTGTCCGCATACTTCTGTCGGACAACATATTAACGTAATTATCAATTCCCACAAATCTCCTATTCTGAGAATATCCGTTCCAGTTATAAAATGAGAGCCGCAATCCATTAAACAATGGAAAGGCTATAAAAAACAACATCAACACTAATGCAGGTAAATAGAACAGATTTAAACTGTTTTTCCTTAAAAATTTTTTCATGACATACCCCTTTCATTACCAATTTTTGCCAATTCTTCATACAACTTAACTTTCTATAAAATTAAGTTGTATGACAAGTTAGAACAAAAAAATTCCCATATGCATACCTCTCCTGTTCTTTTTCCTTCCACCTACACTTTTGCGCTGTCCAGCAGATGCTTCTTCATACAACGGGCCGCTTCTCTTCCATTCCCTTTTTCAAGTTCAAGCAATATCTTCCGATGCCATTCCACCGCAGTAGAGAACTTATCTTCTGTATTAAACGCATGATGCTGAGATTCAATCTGTCCCATAATATATTCCATGCTTCGTACGATTAGATCATTTCCTGTCGTTTTCAGTATTTCTTTATGAAAAGCAATATCTTCATTGATAAAAGCTTCCCTGTCGGATATACTGTTCATCATATTTACAAGATGGATTTTCATACGATTCAAAGCGTCCTCAGTCATACGCTGTGCTGCCAGCCTGCAGCTCTCTCCCTCAATAATAATACGAAACTCAACAAGCTGCTCCACACTTGTATTATTATACAACGTTTTTAATTTCTGCTCGATATCACTGATGGGCTTCGTTTTAACAAATGTTCCCTTGCCCTGAAAGCTTTCCAGCACGCCAACCGCAATCAAATGCTGAATCGCGTAACGGACGCTTGCCCTGCTTACAGAAAGGCATGCAGTCAGCTCGTTTTCAGAACTGATTTTATCACCTGGTTTCCAGGTTCCGTCCATAATCTTCTGTTTTAAATAGTCCACTACATCTTCGGTTACATTTTTATGTTCTGATGAACTCATTCGTTTGACGTCACTTCCTTTTTATTTTTTATAAAACATTCAAACCACCTATCATATAATATTTGATTTTAATGCCACAAGATATGCCCCAAGAGCCGCTGTTGCATTCTCTTCTTCCGAGACAAAACTACGGATTTCCCCACCCACGCCTTCAAACTTCAGAATATCAACCAGTGCCTGTCTGAGAGGATTCTTCCCGCACACAATAATATCCATATTTTCATATATTTTTATAGCATCCGAATTTTGAATCGCCTCAATATCCCCCTGAAGACTTGCCCCAAGAATATAATTTGCAATTTTTCTTGTATCTGTCTCTGCAAAAAGATTCAGTATCCTTCCAGAAAAACAAGCTCTGCCCAGTCCTGTCTTTCTGGCATTTCGATATCCGGCCAAAAGCCATTTTCTATCATAGGATTCTTCTTCCACATATTCTCGGCTAACTGATTTCGCCAAAATTGTATTATTTGTAATAGAAGCAAGAATTTCTCCTGAAATAGATGTCAGACATCCTTCAATCTTTCCCTTATCGTTTATAGAGACAAATTTATTGTGTGAACCCGGAAGAACTAAAAGCATGGGCTTTCCACTGAAATATCGATCAATCACCGCAACACTTTCCACTTCCTCACCACGCATAATATCCATTGCCTCATAATTGTCTAGGCTTATATCTGCTATTGCATTCTTTATTCCCGGAATAAAATAAATCGGCAGCGGACATATTTCTTCAAGCTTCACCGGAACAACTGCACGAGCCAGTTCCTCAAGTCCTGCCGGTGCTGTCAGATGGGGTATTTCCACAAGTCCCACATCTGATGTAATCATACCGCTGGCAATAATTCTGTAAACCTGATCATACCCCAAATGTTCTGCAGCTAGCAAGTTTTCCAGGCACTCCTTAACCGCAGCTTTCAGTTTTTGGTTATTTCCGTCAATAGCTGTATTTCTTACGCCTACACCTCGCCGCTCCTCCGCCATCTTTTTATTCGTATTATCCCACAAAATACAACGTGTATTCGTTGTCCCCCCATCAATTGTTATCACATAATTCTTCATCAGCTTATCCCCCCGCAACTCATACCTTACTCTTATTATAAGGCATTCTCTCTTATATTTCGTACATACTCTCTGGCATTACTGGTTATTTTTTCAAAATCTCCACAAGCAATTACTTTTCTGTCTGCCAGATTGCTGCCCACTCCAACACAACAGCATCCCGCATTAAGGAAATCAGTACAATTTTCAGGCGTCACATTTCCCACCGCCGACATGGCTATATGTTTTAACGGACTGCGAACTGACTTTATATACTCTATGCCCAATATTCCAGCAGGAAATAACTTTACAATATCAGCTCCTGCTTCATAAGCCATTACGACCTCTGATGGAGTGAATGCTCCGGGCATGGAAACTAATCCTAATTGCTTCGTTTTTCGAATTACAGCACAGTTTGTGTTCGGAGAAATAATATAAGCAGCGCCAGCCCTGGCACACTGCCAAACCTCTTCTTCGCTCAAAACGGTTCCGGCTCCAACACATAGTTCCTCTCCAAATTCCTTTTTGAGCAAAGTAATTAATTCATATGCATTCCTTACAGAGCCGGCTGTACTGTGATCCAGAGCAATCTCAAGACAGCTTATGCCGCCTTTTTTAATCGCCCGTGCCATATCCAGGATGGCATCCCGTTCAATTCCTCTGATAATCGCAATAATTTTTTCTTTAAAAATCAGATTTAATGTCCGCTCCATTTTGTTATACCACCCTTTCAATTGACTGACAAGTAATACAAGTTTTAATCTCAACAGTATTTACAACTTATATGTAGTATATATCACATTAGACATCTTTTTACAACAAATTAGTCCCAAAAAAATAAAATATGGCTATTTGCACAATTTTTGCTTAATTAGTCGAGAAAAATCCAAAGTTCTTTATTCATTTTTTCTCAACTTGTCATACATATTATCATTTAAATTAATAATTAATGTATTACCTTTTCCATTCCATCCACTCGAATTATTTCTCTCAAGAACGTTGGCAAAATATATAGGCACTAAACACAACAGAATACAACACTCCAAAGCCTCCCTGCAAGTTTTGTTGATATCAACTATAATATAAAAATACTCCTTTTGAATAAGAATCTTAATATTTTGATTCTAACTCAAAAGGAGACTCTTCTTTCCTGAGACAAATATTTTTATACTATCTACCTGGCTGAAACACTCTCGTTATCCCAGGCTTTCCTGAATAAATTCACTCAGCACATTAGTATCCACAAAAGCTATAGTATTTTCCAGATCCTTTATCCGCTTGTCCCGAAGCAATCTTATGGCAAGCTCATTCAGATACTTTTTGTCCAAAAAGGGGGCTATAACATCAAAATCATGACCGCCTCTTTCATATTCTTTTTCAGCAATTTCCTGAAGGATTTCCCTTGGAATAAACGGCAGAATATCCTCCACTCCGGCAAGTCCATCATTTTCATAAATCATGCCTGCAAGCTCACCCATGCTGCTTCTTTCTATAAACGGCGCAATATCTTCTATATTTTTTCTGTCTGCTATCATCATTTTTACGGTATCGACGATAACCTTCTGCTCCAGGAACGGAGCCGCATCCTCGATATCATCATACCTGCCGTTTTCAGCCGCCCTGTATGCCAGCTTATTTATCGTATCCTGGTTAATGAAGGGCAGCAATTCAGTCATTTCTCCCAGTTCAAATTCCTGCTTTGCATTCTCCACAATTCTTTCAATCTGAGCCGGCTGTAAAATAGGGGCAGCCTCCTTCAGTTCTTCTGCAGCTACCAGCGTATTTCCTAAAAACTCTTCTATATCTCCCTCAATTATATTGGTAATCAGCTCTGATTTTTTTCCCAGCAGTTCATCAATACTAATGCCAAACAGCTCCGCAAGCTCAGGCAGCTTCGAAATATCCGGCATGGAGTTTCCCCTTTCCCAGTTGGACACTGCCTGAAAGCTGATATTCAGTCGATCCGCCAGCTCCATCTGTGTCATATTACTGACCTTTCTGAATTCTGAAATTTTCCTGCCTATTTCCTTCGTATCAAACATATTTTCTCCCTTTCCTCTGATAGTTTCCTTTCCGTTGATAGTTTTCTTTCCACTAACATTTTTTCACTGACAGTTTTCCGTCCGCAGCATTATCGTATCAAATCCCAACCGCCTTTTCCAACAAGTAATGGTTGAATACAGTTAAAAACATCCATTCAAATATCAGTTGAATCAGTTGAACCGCAGGCAAATCCCTCCCGTCCACCATCCAATGTCATAAGCTCCATCCACGCTGCAATCCATAATAGCTTCTCTTCCCACTGCCTCCTTGCCGCATCCTTGTCTCTCCCTATTTTCCCCTGTCACCAAACTCCGCCAACTCCCCCACCCCAATCACCGTCAGCCTGTGCATAGCTCGTGTACACGCAACATAAAGCAGCCCTCTGTCAAACTCGGCCCCATACGTATTTTTATCCGCATCCGCCACCACCACTTCGTCAAATTCCAGCCCCTTCGCCATCCGCACCGACGTTATGGATACCCCGTCGGAAAACCCGGTGCTTTCCGGGGATATCAGCGTCACTTTACACTGTCTTGCCAGGGCATCATACATCGCCTCCGCCTCCCTGTCCGTTTTCAGGATAATGCCCATGGAAGCGCTCTTCCCCATTTCCCTTCGTTCCTCAAAGCTTTGCACCTCTTCTCTGATTATGCCTATCTGCGCCTGCCTATCTCCACAGGCAATTACCTGAGGTTCCTCTCCGTGCCGTTCCATGGCTTCCAGCAGATCGTTGGGGCAGATGCGCCTGGCAAAGGAAATGATTTCATAAGTGGAGCGGTAGCTTTTATTCAGCATCACGAATTCGGCGCTTTTGTACATCCGCCGGATATCCTTCAGCGTGTGCAGATGGTCTGGGTTCAGGCGCTGGCCGAAATCGCCCAATATGGTTTTGTGACAGCGAAACATTTCATTGAGGACGGCATACTGTACCGGCGTATAATCCTGCATCTCATCTATGACCAGGTGCTTTGTCACTCCGCTTTGCTTCAACCCTTCAAATGCGGCACGCAGGTACAGGAAGGGATAGACATCCGCCCATTCCAGCGTCCGGGGGGCAGGCATGGCAAACAACCCGGCAATTCCCATTTTTTCATAGAAATCACGGTATAGCGCCAGAGAATCCTTTATGGTAAGCATATTCATCAGGCTTTTTTCTATTGCCGCTGCACGCGGCAGTTCTTCCCCTCTGATATTTTCCGTCTGCATACGCTCCCGGATATCCCCGGCAGTCAGCGCAAGGCGCTTTTTTACCGGGAATTTTGTGTAGGCTAAAAATCGCTTCCGGATCCATTCCTTCTCCACAAAGAAACGGCCCCAACGGTAATCCTCCGGCAAAAAAACAGTGTAAGGCAGCTGTCTGCGGTATTCCTCAAGAAGTCTTACGAATTCCAGGGTTGATTTGTACCGCACCCGTTCCCGGAATTTTTCATCCTTCGTATCCAACGGATCGCTTTCCGGCACGAAGCCGATAACGCCCTCCAGCTGCAGCTGTGCAAGCTCGGCAAAACCCAGTTCGAAAATAGGCTCCTCTCCCAGCTCAGGAATAACGTTTGCTATGTAATCGCCGAAAACCCGGTTGGGCGAAATTATGGTCACGTTGCGCGAGCTTAATTCCTTTTGGAAGCGGTAAAGCAAAAAGGCGATTCTGTGAAGGGCAATGGAGGTTTTCCCGGAACCCGCGACTCCCTGGATGATGAGGGTTTCCGTCTTTTCGTTCCGTATGATCCGGTTTTGTTCCTTCTGGATTGTGGCTATGATGGATTTCATTTTTTCATCCGAGGTTGCGCTCAGTTCCTTCTGAAGCACATCGTCCTGCACATTCAGGGAGCTTTCCAGCGCGTACTCCATCACACCGTCTGTGATTTTAAACTGCCGTTTTCTCGTGAGCAGCCCCGTGATCCTGCCTGCCGGGGCCTCGAAAGAGGCCGGTCCGTTTTCATAGTCATAAAACATGCCTGATACCGGGGCGCGCCAGTCATATATCAGTGGCTTCTTCTTATATTGAAAGCCAAAGCGGCCGATATAATAGATTTCATCCGCAGGGCTGCCGTCCTCTCTGAAGTCTATCCTGGCAAAATAGGGGGACTCCTTCAGTCTGGCGATTCTGTCCCTCACTCCTGCGGCAAAAGCGCCTGTCCTGTCGGTCTGTTTTAAAAGAAGTTCGTTCTGGAACATTTCATGCGGGTCGATCTCGCCCCGGTTGTCCGCCATGTAGCGTTTGGCCTCCCTGTATTCCTGTTCCAGCCTGTCTGCATTTTCTCCCGCTTCCGCAAGCGCCTCCTCCAGCCGTTCCAGTGTCTGTGCCAGGTGGATCTGCTCCTCAGGGAAAGGGAGGGGCTTCTCCTGCCGCCTGCACGTTATTTTTCCCCCGCTGTCTTTATGCATCGCCTGTTTCCTCCTTCTTCAGCACAAACCGCTGCGTCGGATAGCCGAATTCCACCAGCAGCTCCGCCTCTGCGAAGCCCAGCCCCTTGATTTCACGGCGCTGTCCGGTGTCCGCCTTATCCCCCTCCCGGTACGTGGTGATGCTGATTTCCCTGCCCTTTGCCAGCTCGTCCATCACCTTATTAAGAAAAACCCTGGGAATGCCCATTTTCCGGTAAAACGGATGGGTTCCCATAAAATCAATATTTCCTGTCTCAGTGTCAAAAAGCAGGATTCCCACGGCGATACCTCCGTCCTTCAGTATCAGCGCCTGTCCTGCACGGATTTTTTCCTGCAGGATCCGGATATATTCTTCCTCATCCAGGCAGGGAAAGCCATCCACCACAAGGCGAACCAGCTCCATCCAGCAGGGAATGTCGGTTTCTTGGGCAAAAGCGGCCTCCCATGGCCTGTTTTCCTTATTCTCCAGCATGCTGTAGCTCCCCTCCAGGCTGTATTTTAACTGCAGCGGGTAAAAACGTTCATTTTCCCGGTATCTGTTGGGCGGCATTTTATACAGGGCTGTAAAAATCCCGGTAAAGGCCTGCTGGCTCTCATACCCCGCCAGCAGCGCGATTTCCAGAATCGGCTTATCTGAAAAAACCAATAGCTTCGCCGCCTCCGTCAGCCGCCTTCTCTGTATGTAGTCATGCGCCGTCAGTCCCGTCATATCGGCAAACATCCGGTGCAGATGGTACTTGGAATAGTGGACGGCATCCGCTATGGTATCCAGGTCCAGTTTTTCGGTCAGGTGCGCTTCTATATATTCAATGACTGCCGTAATATTTTGTATATTCTTTTGCATGTTCTCCTCCTTCCGAAGCCTTATTATACCCAACCGTGACGGGACATTTTTCATCAATCTTGCTTTTTTAAGAAAAAAGCCGGCCTGCACGCGGCAGACCGGCCCTTACCCTCCGACCTTTATTCTAACGGCCGGTTTTGTTTACAATCCGTATGGAAAACGCCGCGGAAATTCCAATGATACAGGCCGACAGCGTCAATACGCAGCCCGCAGCGGCGGCGGGACGGGAAAGAAGCTGCCATGCTTCGCCTATCCCCAGCTTTCCTGCCAGATAATAAAATACAAGAAAGCCGACAGTGGGAATAAACATAAATATTTTTCCTCTAATCGAGCCGTACTTATAATATCCGGGCAGCTGTACCCCTGCGTATATGGTAAACAGCAGCATGCCAAGAAGCAGGGAAGAAAGCAGATCGCCGCCCGACGGCGGGGACTTTACCGCCCAGAGCAGAATTGCGCTCTGCAGCGCCGTTTCCAAAAGCAGCGCCAGGTAACCGATTCCGAATACGGCAAGATATCTGCCCGCTACCAGGCTTCCCCTGCCCACGGGCAGGAAGCCGTAAAACCGCTCCATCCCATTTTTTTCAGATATGGAGAAGGTGTACGCTGTCGTCATGGCCGTCACCGTAACGCCGAAGGACAGCCCTTCCAGCAAGGATCCTGTAAAAAAAGGAAACATCAGCGGTACAAGAAGCACCAGCAGCACGGATTTTGCATAGGGCTTCAGCAGCATAAAATCAAGTTTCATACATTTCATAGCAGGGTTCATATGTTTTCCTCCTGACTGTTTCTGTCGGTCTGTCTGCTCATAAAGACCACAATATCATCAATGGATGCAGGAACACATTCCAGGCGGCCGGCAGCGGCCAAATCCTCTTTCCTGATCAGCGCCTCAAAGCCTGTGGGGAAAGTGCGCAGTCCGATGAGCCGGGCCTCCAGTCTGGGGGTAAGCTCCTTCCTGTCTCCCCTCACAACGCGGAAGCTGTCCGCAAAATCCTCCTTTGTTCCTGTAAAAATCAGCTGTCCCAGGTGGATATAGGTGATGTAGTCTGCGATTTTTTCCAGATCAGGTGTAATGTGGGTGGAAAAAAGCACGCTTCGGCGGCCGTCCTCAATATACTCACACAGGATATCCAGCAGCTCGTCACGGGATACCGGATCCAGGCCGCTTGTGGGTTCGTCAAGAATCAGAAGCCTGGCGTCGTAAGAAAAGGCGCAGGCAAGCATGAGCTTCATCTGCATTCCCTTTGACAGTTCTTTCACCTTCTTTGTCTTGCCAATCCTGAACCTGGAAAGCAGGGACCAATATTTCTCAGAATCCCAGGCGGGATAAAAAAGCGTGTAGGCTTTTTCCACATCAGCCATCGTCCACTCATCCACAAAGCTGCTGGAATCAAAAACAGCGCCGATATCCTTCTTTATCTCCTGCTCGGAGGCAATATTGTCTTTTCCGAACACGGTTATTTTCCCGCCTTCGCGTTCCGTCATATTCAGTATCGCTTTAATTGTCGTCGTTTTACCGGAGCCGTTAGGGCCGATCAGGCCCATGATATAGCCTTCGGGCAGATCAAAGCTGATATTATCCAGCCTGAAATCCGCGTATGATTTTTCCAATGCCTCCACATGCAGCATGCTATCCATTTATTTTTTCCTCCATACATTGTCTGAACAGGTCGGTTATCTGTGCATCGCCGGCTCCGGCTTTCCTCGCCTCCCGGATGGCGTCGGCGAACATCGCCCTGGCCTCCCCTATCAGGTGGTTTCTAATCAGTTCCTCACTGCTCTGGGCGACAAAGCAGCCCTTTCCCTGGATATTCTCTATGTAGCCCTCACTTTCCAGCTCGGTATAAGCGCGGTTAATCGTGAGCACCCCCACCTTGAGATCTCTGGCCAGGGAACGCAGTGAGGGCAGGATATCTCCCGGCATAAGCTCCCGGGACAGTATTGCCTGAAGTATCTGGCTTTTTATCTGCTCGTAAATCGGGCCGTCATAGTTGTTTGATACCACAATTTTCACATCTCGGTCCCTCCTTCATCAGCTGGCTGATATGCTGTTATGCACATCACTATAACAGTTGTATTATTATCTGTCAATGGCCTTGTATCTGATTTTCTGAGTAAAATATTGGCAGTCGTCCTTGACAGAAAATCGAACTCATAGTACGATTATCATAATATCAGTATAGTAAGGATGAAAAATATGAAAAAAGAACACTTAGTCCGCTTTCATCAGCAGAATATCCTGGCTGCCGCGGAGAAGCTTTTTTCCGAAAAGGGCATGTGCCAGACCACCATGGACGATATTTCCAGGGCTGCGGAATACAGCAAATCAACCATATATGTTTATTTCCATAGCAAGGATGAAATATATAACTACATTATTCACAGCTACATGTGCAGTCTGAGGGATACCCTGCGTGACTGCATCCGGGAAAACCCGGATTTTGAAAGCAGGTACTTTGCGGTCTGTAACAGACTGTGTTCCCTTTATGCCGGCAAGCCTATGTATTTTACAAGTATACTGGGATATATAAGCGTTGACGAGCAGGCTTTAGTGGAAAGTGAAATCCTCCGCCGGATTTATGACGTGGGCGAGGAGATCAACGATATCCTAGCTGCATGTTTTGAGCAGGGAATCCGGGAAAAATACCTGCGGCAGGATCTCTCCATCCTGCCCGCTGTTTTTACCCTGTGGGCCTCGTTGGGCAGCCTGATCCCCATGGCCTATGAAAAAGAAACCTATATTGAAAACAGGATGGGAATGAAAAGGTCGGACTTTCTGCAGTACGGCTTCCGCCTGCTGCTCACCTCACTGAAAAAGGAGGACTGACGAATGGGAATTTTTATGGGAATCCTGTGCTTTTTATGCTTTCTCCTCCTGCTTGCCAAGGCCGCATCCAGGAAATTCGGCCTGAAAAAAGCAGACCGGCTTTTTATGAAGCTGCATAAGCCTTTATCCGCCGTGCTTTTCCTCCTCTGCCCGGTTCACATTTTTTTCGTGCTGCGGACGCCACGGGCAATGTGGTTGTCCCAGACTGCAGGGCTGTCCCAGGCGACGCGGCTGTCCCAGACGGCACGGCTGCCAGGCTATCTGTCGGGAGGCTGCCTGTTTCTGTGCATGCTTGTCCTGATAACCCTGTGCCACACCTGCCGGGACGAGAGGCGAAAACTGCAGCAGCACCGGATTTTATCTGCAATGATGCTTGGATGTGCGCTCATTCATACCTGGATCGGCCTGTTTTCTGCGGCTTGAACCTCCGTATGTGCTGTTCCTTTGTATGTGCTGCTCCTCTGTATGTGTCGCTCCCCTGTATGCCCCATGAAAACACTGATTGTTTCCGCACGTCTGTCTCCATGGGACCGGCGCATGGAAACGCCCCCAAAGGAGGAATTCCAAATGAATAAATCAAAAGCGGCCCCTGAAGTCCGAAAAAAAAGATGCCTGATCCTGTACTGCTCCAGTCATCATCAGAACACGGAGACCCTTGTAAAAAAAGCTGCTGCACAGCTGTCTGACATTGCTGTTATGCCTCTGTCAGAGAACTGCCTCCCGGAACTTTCCCATTACGAGCTCATCGGCCTGGCCTCCGGCATTTATATGGGCAGGCCCCATGCCTCAATGCAGTCTTTCCTGGAGGCTCACCAAAAGGAGCTGAAGGGCCGCAGGGTTTTTACACTTCTGACCAGCGGCGCCAACCAGAAAAAATACGGCACAGCCTTTTCCTCCCTTCTGGAAGGCTATGGCTGTACCGTATTGGGGAATTACCAATGTAAAGGGTTTGATACCTTCGGCCCCTGGAAGCTTATCGGCGGGATTGCCAAGGGACATCCTGACACCAGTGACATTGCAGGTGCGCAAGCTTTTCTGCGCGGGATTCTCAGGACGCAGGCCTGATACCTGCCGCCACGCATTCACACGGTCTGTGCGGGCCTATCCGCCGTAAGGCCTTTCCCCGCGTCATGCTCCAGAATTACCCGCAGCAGGATTTCCGCAGCCAGCCTGGAACCGGTCTCTGAGGCATGCTCGCCGTCAGGCGCATACATTTCCGTTTCCGGATGGGCCTGCTTATACTGCCACCATTCCTCGCCCACCGGCGCAAGCACGGCCCCCAGCTGTTCCGCCATTTCCCGGTATGTCTCCGTCATTTTCTGCTGTCCGGCTTCATTCGTTTTCTCAGCCCAGGTCATATAGGCAACCGGTGTGCTTCCGGCTTCCTGAATCCATTGATTAATCGACTTTGCCGCTTCAAGCATGTCCTCCTTCGGCCCGAACGGATGGGCATGTTCCTGAAGGACCACATAATCATAATTTCCATAAAGAATGTTAAACCTGACCTCCGGCTCCTTCTGATGCTGATGGAGGAACCAGCCGCCATGGGTGAGCATTGTCACCTCACAGGCAATCCCTTTCTTTCTTGCAAGCTCCGCAAAAATCTCCGGCATATCATTAAAATAGGTGTGGCTGTTGCCAATAAATAAAACTCTCATTCCCTGTATTCTCCTCTTCTTTGGCTTTCTGCGGATTTTCATCCGACAAAGCCAATGCTTTTCTACTAATCCTGATGTATTAATCATAATATACCGTAGGATATTTTTCATCATAAAAATAAAGAAAGAACCGCTATGGGTACAGACGGAAAAATATTCCGCTGTGGCCGGAAACTCCAAAACAATAAAAAACGAAAAGCAGGAAGAATCGTTGGTATCATTTTCGGCTCCGCAAGATATGAAAATATAATAGCTGTGGATATTGAAGTGGAAGAAACGTACAGAAGGCGCGACATCGCCGCCTTTCTCACAGAGCATATGCTCAGCAGCTGTTCTGAAGAAAACCTGACAGTACAGTGGGACTGCGTGGAATCTAATTCCGCCTCCCGCATGGCAGCAGAAAAATGCAGTTTCTATTTATTCAAGAAGCGCCCTTATTATTGGTTTGAAATATCGTAATCTGTATATGGAATAAACTGCAAAGGCACAACGTTCATTTTATGGGCAACAAAAAAGCCTGGTAAAAACCAGGCTTTTTCCATCGGAGTGACAAGACTTGAACTTGCGGCCTCTACTTCCCTAAAGTAGCGCTCTACCACCTGAGCCACACCCCGAAGCTTTCTTATGTCGTCCGGGCTTTCGCTCCAACCGACGAATGTTAGTATACAAAAAAATCCCAAATCTGTCAATATGTTTTTTTAATTTTTGCAAAAATATGTTTTGTGATTTTTTTATTATTTTTTGTCACTTATGAAAATGCCCCTAAGAAGCGTCAATGCTTTCATATATAAACATAACTGTTCTAAAAAATAACGCTTCCCACAAAGGTATTTTCTGACCAGCAATATAAAATCATTCAGCCACGTTTCACCGTAAGATAAAGTAATATATCCACTGTAAATATATTTTTATCGCAGGTTATTTTCATATCACCATTATACTTTTTAATCATATCCTTTACGCTATCCAGTCCCAGGCCATGGTTTTCCTTATCCTCTTTTGACGTTAGAAGTTTATTGCCTGAGGTCTTAATGCAGCCACAATATGAATTGGATACCCGAATAAAAAGTATCCCTTTATCCGCGGTAATTTGCAGGGACAGCCATTTAACCTCCGTCTGCCGTGCTGCTTCAATCGCATTATCAATAATATTTCCAAGAATAACCGCCAGCTCAAATGAACAGGTATGCAAATCCTCCGGTATTTTGACCTGAACATCAACTTTTTTAAGAATAGATACCGCTTTCTCCAGCATAAAATTGAGAATACCATCGATATCCTTATTCCCCGAACTGACATGCTCCCTGGGATTTATCATTGCCTGCTCCATTTTATCAAGATATTCCAACATTTCCGCGTTCTTATTAAGCGAAGCCATACTATACAGCTGCATAATATGATGGACCATATCATGCCGCAGCCGCCTGATTTTTTTCTGCGTCTGCGTGATTGTTTCCAACTGGCTGGAATAAACTTTTACCTTTAACTCCATCATCTCTTTTTCACGGAGCTGATGATGCACTTCCATAAGCATATTATACAAATAAAATACAACGATATTAATAAGCAGTATTCCCATGCTCTCACATACAAGCAGAAATCTGTTATTCAGGTTAAAGCTAATCAGCATAAAAAGCATTATTATGCTTAATACCGGTATTATAAGAAGGTATTTTATCCCCCGCGTATACTCCTGTTTCGCTTTATTATCCAGGAGCCGTGCAGCAATAAGTTCTGAGATTTGGATTAAAAGGACTGTTACAATAGAAAATAACTGCGGCGTTGTCTGTCCGACTTTATAATCAAAGAAAAGGAAGCTTGCGAGAATATCGCTCACCATATTTATCGTGTAAATAAGCACGGTTGTAGTTATTTTCTTGCGGATGCTGCCATCATAAAGAAGGGTAACCAAAAAAGACATATCAGATTCGTGGCAATATTCACGATTGGATAATGAAAAATCAGAAACATGCCAAAACTTATCACATAAAATATCACATAAGCGATTACTTCAGTTCTTTTTCCTGCCTTTCTTTCAGTAAGAAAAAGACCGACAAACTTCCAGACAATATAGATACGGAAGAGATTTGTTACGGCGGCGATCAAAATATCATGTATACTCATCCCTGGCTCCTTCTGTTATCAATTATCTGATTTCTGACCTGGTTCCGGTAGCGTCTGCTGATATTCAGTTCATCCCCATTAAACATTTTTACCCGTTCGTATGTATATTCAATCACATAATCCTGGTTAATGACATATGATTGGTGGATTTGCAGGAAATTTGGCGGCAGTTGGGTAAGAACTGCTTTTATTTTACCATAAAATTCTTTTATCCCCTGAAAGGCAACAATCTAAACTTTTCTGTTATCGCTGGTAATATAAATAATATTTTCACACCATTCACGACAAAACACATTTCCATTCCGGTATTCTAAAAATATCTTCCCCAGGCCCTCTATTTTCAGAAAAATCCCCACTGCTTTTTTAACAGCATCATATTCTAACGGTTTCTCGATAAAATCCAGGGGTTGTACACTGAACAACTGCATGGCGTACCCTTTATGATAGGAAATGAAAATAATTTTTGTTTTAATATCATTCAGGCTTTCACGGATAAATTTTCCCACCTCCACACCATTCAACGTCAGAAGCTCAATATCTAAAAAGAGAAGGTCAAACGCATTCCCCATTTCAAGATGCTTACACAGGGTTTCTCCTGAATACCAGGGTTCAATTTCTACATGTACATTAAATTCCCGAAAAATATCAATCAGCATACTTTCCAGTTCGCAGCACATATTTTTATCATCGTCACAAATCCCGATATTATATACTGGCATACCATTTCTCCCTCAAAAAATGTATCATGACTTTCATTATAGCATATTTTGTGGCCGCCATATCGGTTTTGAGCATTTTCACCGATACCGTTATCCCTCTTTTTCTATGGCGCAAATACTGAATTTACCGGTATGCTGTCTCGCACTAATAGTCACTATATAGCTGCCCTCAAGATCAAAACCCACAAAATAGCTGCCTGTTAGCATATCGCTTTCCATAGTACCTAATACATGAATACGGGTATCATTATTTGCCGTTATTTCCGCCAGCCGGATACGGTCACATATAACATAAAATCCAATGGTTGCTTATTTCCATTGAAAAAGTATACACTGCATTATCGCCGACAAAGTACAGTTTGCCTTTTCCTTTTGATACTTCAACTGCGATGTCTATTTCTCCGCCTTCTCCGTCATAAACCAGTATTTCTGTCCCGTCTTCCGCAATGTAAACCAGGGACATAGAACCATTTTCACAAACCACAGTCCCTTTTACAGACAGCTCCGTCCGATTCATACCGGTTTTACTCTGGTGAACTCACCTGTCTTACTAAAATTATATGCAAAAATATCCCGCATCCTCCATGCATGATGAAAACAGCGCCTTTTACTGCTGAAATCGGCATACGTTCCTTTCTCAGTCCCTCCATTCCTTTGCGGGCAGGCGAAAGTGTTCACGCCGCACAAAAAAAGATGCCTGAAGGAATCTCCTTGAGAAAAAAACAGCTAACCTGAAATTTCCCCCAGATTAGCTGTTCCTCTTCTATTGTTCAATTTTTACTATTTTAGATATATTTCTGAAATGATTCCAGCTCAGGACAGGCAGCCTCCCCCGGAAACCGGAAAAGAATTTGCCACATGCAGTAATTGGCCTGAAAAGCTATGTTCATCAGTGAAACAAACCGGCATAAGGATACAGTCTTCCATCCATGTCAGTTTTTATATTACAGCTTCCATTATTAAAATCACATGTCAGCTTCAGTTTAAACAAATCCACTGCCACCGATTCCACAATAACATACCAAAACTCTCTTGGTACGTATATAATTGGACAATATCCTATCAACATCTCATCTTTACTGAAAAATTCAACTAAATCTTTATCCTGGCAAAAATATTGTAAAATTTCCAAAACGTATAAATTTTTTCTCATTTGTAGTTACCTGTAAATTATATTGAGAAAAATTATACGCCATTAGATATATACATTCAATATACCAATAGATAATATCCTGCAATAAAAACATTCTAAATGTTACTATTATACGCCTCTTTAATATAAAAGGCACAACAGGCGCAGATAATCATCTGCGCCTGTTGCATATTCATATCAGATACACTCCTGCAATTCCTTCAGTTTGAACTGCTCCGCCAGATAACTCAATAACTGCGCCTGGGAAGAAAGCTCCTCGCTTGCAGCCGCGCTCTCCTCCGCCGTGGAGGAGTTCGACTGGATAACACAGGATATTTCATTCATGCTTTCCATAACCTGGCGGACAGCCGCTGCCTGGCCTTCGGATGCCCCGGCAATCGTATTAAGCGCATTGGTTATCCGGTCAACCCCTCTTACCGCTTCAGCTAATGCACCTGCCGTTTTGTTCGCCGTATTTTTCCCATTTTCTATGTTCCGCAAATTTTTTTCTATGAAAGCGGCCGTATTTTTGGAAGCTGCCGACGCCTGATTTGCCAATTTCCGTATTTCTCCGGCCACCACGGAAAAACCTCTTCCCTGGGCGCCTGCCCGCGCTGCTTCCACAGCTGCATTCAGGGCAAGGATATTCGTCTGAAAGGAAATATCTTCAATCGTTTTTATTATTTTTATAATTTCTTTTGAACTGTCGCTTATTTCCATCATTGCACACAGCATGTCTTCCATATATCTGCTGCTTTCCTGTGTTCCGGCCTTTACCTTCTGCGCCTCCACATTAGCCTGTTTTGCATTCCGGGCATTTTCTTCCACCCGGACCGATATCCCGCTAATCGTACTGGAAAGCTCTTCTACGGAAACAGCCTGTTCCGACGCGCCCCGGGCCAGGCTCTGGGCGCCGGAGGCCACCTGCTCCGAACCGGACGCCACTTCGGCGGAAGCCTGCCTGATTTGAAGCAAAGTCCCGCTCATCCTGACGTTAATCTCATGCATGGACAGCAGAAGCTGCTTCAGTTCCCCTACATAACTGCTTTCAAAATTACTGTGCACATTAAAATTACCGGCCGCCATTTCCTTCAGCAAGCTGGATTCGTCACGTATTACATTTGAAAGCAGATATACCATCCCCCGCATATCATCAGCCAGTACTCCCAATTCATCCTTTGACTGATAATCAATCTTCACATCGGATAACTTCCCCTCCGCCAGATTACGGGCGGCTTTTTCCAGCTGGGCTACCGGCCGCGTAATACCGCGTGTTATGTATATACCAAAAACGATGCTGACAGCCACGCTGATGCTTCCAAGTAAAAACAGTGTGACAACAGCCTTCCTCTGCCTGCTTCTTAAGCCATCCACCAGGCTGTTCCCCCTGGTCTTTCCGCTTTCTATCAGAAGCTCCAGCTCTGCCTGGGCTTTCTTAATCACCAGTATATTGTTATGCTCCATATAATCTGCTGCTTCTTCCCGCCTGTTCAGGGTTGCCAGCTCCAGAACATTTTTCCGCATCGGTTCAAGCTCTGTGAGAGCCGCTTCCAAACGGGCAATAATATCCTTATCCCCAAGGAAATGTTCCTTTATCACTGGCAGCTGTTCCTGGATAATCGCAGCCGAATCCCTCGCGTTGGCAATAGCTTCCGCCGTTATTTCCGGATCAGAATTAGCAATTGCACGATAAACAGCCTTCTGCATCCTCTCAAAATTGGAATTCACAATATTTGCGCTGTCATTTACGATAAAAGGCCCCTCATAAAAGGTTTCTATCTGTCTGCCCAGCCCCGCCAGGTGAGCTATGCTGACAGCACAGCCCGCAACAAGCAATACAAGCAATACTGCATATGAAATAAACAGTTTCCATGATACTTTCAGATTTTTCAATTGTATTTTTGCCTCCAATGGTTTTGTCAAATGGGAATCAATCCCCAACAGCCGGCCTGTCCCTGTATCCCCGCCCCCTATACTTCCTGTTCCTGATTTCCGCCGTCGGGAACCCGGGAAAATGATACTGTATACTTTTCTATCTGTACATAAATTTCCAGAAGCTCCATAACCTTTCTTTTTCCCTCCTGGTTGAACCTGGAAAAGGTGTCCATAATCTGTTTCTCCAAAAGATGTTCACCCATACTCCTGCTACCCGTAAGCGGCGTAAAATCAATGGGATCAAGCTCCAGCAGCATGCATATTTTTAACATTGTACCATAGCTCATGGTATATGCCCCGTTATTCAGCATTGATACCAGTGAACTGTAGGGTATTTCAATTCTCTGTGAAAATTTCCTCAGATTTCCATACTGCCGTTCTATTTCATTTGCCAGATTCCGCGTTCTTGGGTCATCAAATTTTCTCATCGTGTACCTCCCACACCATTTTCCCAGCTGTTCCGTTATATTTCATGCCTCAGACTTAAGCTTTTCCGTATACAGCCAAAAAAGCATCTCCTCCTTTGCCCCCCCATACAACAGGTTTCATCTTTATTCACATACTAATTGCATTCTAGCATGCAACGGCTGACTGCGCAATCTTTTCCGGTATATTGCCTGATTACAAAGCAAATACCTTAAGGTAAAAGCCGCCCGGACACTCTGTTCCTTTATAAAACCCTGCCGCGTTCATTTTCTTCTGCATGAGCAAAGCTGACAGTTCAGGCAGCAAACACAAAATTACCACATTTTTTTCGCACTCTCATCACAATTCCATAATAATTCCATCACAATTTCTTTTTATACTACATCTTAGAAACAGGAGATAAAGATTCTTTCATAAAAAAGGTGAAAAGGAGTTGACCATTATGTTTGAATATCAGAATAATAACTATGAAAACAGAAACCAGATGTATGATTATTACCAGATGCCGGAAACCGGCGGGCCGGCCTCCAACAGACCTTCAGGCCCTAAAAAAACCGGAAAAGCAGGGAAGCTTGTAAAAAAAATCGGCGCCATAACTTTAAGCGCCGCGCTCTTTGGCAGTGTTGCCGCAGGCTCCTTCCAGGCTGTCAACACACTCATCGGCCCTACGGAGACTTCAGATAATACTGCTGCCGCAGAAAACACCTCCGCCAGCCTTTTAAAGGCAGCCGCCATCCCCGGCGCAGCGTCTGAAAAGGGCAGCCTTGATGTATCGGATATTGCGGAAACCGTCATGCCCTCCATAGTTTCCATCACCAATAAATCCGTTCAGGAGATACAAAATTACTTCAGCATGTTCGGTTACGGAGGACAGACCATTCCTCAGGAAACAGAAAGCCGGGGTTCCGGCATTATCATCGGTAAAAATGATACCGAGCTTTTAATCGTAACCAACAACCATGTCATTGAAAACGCGGATACGCTTTCCGCAGGCTTCATCGACAACCAGGTTTACGAAGCAAATGTTAAGGGTACGGATCCCGCAAACGATCTGGCCGTAATTGCGGTTCCTCTTGAAAGCATTTCAGCGGATACCATGTCGCAAATTGCCGTTGCATCCATCGGTGATTCCGATTCCCTGAAAGTGGGCGAACAAGTGGTAGCCATCGGCAACGCACTGGGCTACGGCCAATCAGTCACCACAGGTATCGTAAGCGCTACGAACCGTACCATGGGCTCCAATACCCAGGTGGTAAATACCTCTGCTGACGTTTCCGCCCTGCCTACCTATATCCAGACAGATGCCGCCATCAATCCCGGCAACAGCGGAGGCGCGCTTGTTAACATGAAGGGTGAAGTCATCGGCATAAACTCCGCCAAAATGGCCAGCACCGAGGTAGAAGGCATGGGTTATGCCATCCCCATGTCAAGAGTTTCCGATATTATTGAAAACCTCATGAACGAAACCACCCGCACTAAGGTAAGCGCGGATCAGAAATCCAGCATCGGCATTTCCGGCCTTACCGTAAATGAATCTGTTAACAGCATTTATGGCATTCCTTCCGGCGTCTATGTAGCCAGCGTAACGCCAGGAAGCGGCGCAGATAAAGCCGGGATCAAAAAAGGCTATGTGATTACCGGCTTTGACGGCAAAACTATCACACAGATTCAGGAGCTGACCGAACTTCTGCAGTATTATCCCGCTGGAGAAACCGTGGAAATCACAGTTAAAATCCCTGCCACCGGCGGAACTTATACGGAAAAAACCTTATCCGTTACGCTCGGGGCGGCGGAAAGCAGCAATAATACCCAAACGGAATCCGGGCAGCAAGAAGACAAAAATAATTCAATTTACTAATATCAGCTTCTGACCCTCCGGCGCATTGCCATTTCAGCAGAAATGTACGTGCGCCGGAGTTTTTTTCACTTCATCATTTGTTATCTATGTTCAGATTTCCTTCTTCCATATTCATCCATGCAGTCCTCTTCCGGATTTTTCATGCAAAGATGTATGGCTTCGCCCGTCCCCAATTCCCAAAATATCCAGTATCTCCCCGTGGGGCCGCCGCGCATCCTCCTGAAATACATGAATCCGCCCCGAATCCCCGCACCTGTCAATATAAGCAGGGAATAAAAAACCGCACTCCGGCTTTCCCGGTTCATATTCCCCCACCAGCGGGCAAATCGCGCATATCAGATATTCAAATACCTCTTCCGATTCCCAAAGCCGCTCCTTGTCGGAAGCCTTTGCCGGGATATCATAGCAGTCATGGAAAACAAGGATTGCATACTCCGAAGCCGCATGATAATGTTCCATAACCATATCATAAAAAGTATCCATCAGAGCGTCATTCTTCAACCCGCACGCCTTCATTGCCATAAGCATCTGCCACATACTCCCCGGTTTCTGCACGCTATCCGGGAATTCATAATCCTTCAGATTTACATTGGTTGCCGAAAAGGGAATGGTTTTGGCCAGTTCCAGCTTTTTCGCTCTTTCCGGTGAAGATAATTTCAAAAAATTCGTATTAAAACTTCCCTCAAATTCCCCGTCCCTGTCCACATAACACCCTGCAATCCTCGTTATGGAAGTCCGCGAAAGCGTCATCCGCCTCGTAAGCTCCAGCATGTCTTCTCTGTTAATCATACGCTCCTCTTTCCTCACATGCATCAGAATGGGCACCCCTCATTTCTGATTGATGCCCTGCAAAAATACATTTCTTTTTTCAAATCACAGACTGTTGTGGTTTTTCACATCTGTCTACTGCATCAGCTCTTTCTTTTCAAGAATCGCCTCCACGGCCGCACAGGCCGGACAGTCACAATATTTAGCCCCGGCCGCCTTAATTTCCCTGGCATGGGCCGCAATATTTTTTGCATTGTCAGCCCCGAAAACACTGGCTCCTGCTTCGGACTGCGCAAAACTGATTAATCCGTCAACCGTCACGATATCCGCTTCCAGCTCAGCAATATACTTCGCCGTCTCCGCCGCCTCCCTGTCAGTCCCGACCGCATCCAGCCAAACCTGGGCCGCCGCCTTCGCCTCGCTGCTGCAGGATGCAGCGTCCATTAATTCATGTGTTTTTTTCACTACAAAATCCAATACTTCTCTGTCCATAACCTAATACCTTCTTTCCCCAAATTTTGTTTTTATTTTACCATAATTACCGGGTCGGCGCAATTCGGAGCTGCACTAAATTCCAGTTTGGAAAATAACAGCCGATTTTCTGGACTCCATGATAAATAATTTTTCCGATTTGCCATAAAAACTTCCTCCCCCATCATTGACAGTCCCCCTCTCCTTGTGATATGGTTATCTACATAAGTAGTTAACCACATCACAAGGAGCCATATTGATGAATACATTCCTTAACTCCGACAAATCCATCTATCTCCAAATCAGCGAAATCATAGAGACGGACATCCTGCGCGGAATTCTGCTGGAAGATGAAAAAGTCCCCAGCACCAATGAGCTGACAAAGCAGTATACCATCAACCCGGCAACCGCTGCCAAGGGAATCAGCCTTTTAGTTGCGGAAGGAATCCTTTACAAAAAAAGGGGCATCGGGATGTTCGTTTCCCCCGGCGCCAGGGAGCAGATTCTTGAAAAGCGCAGAAAATTATTCAAAGAGCAGTATATCCCGAAGCTGCTTCAGGAAGCCGCCAGCATCGGCCTTTCCAAAGAAGAAGTGATACGCACAATTGAAACCGGCGGAGACTTTGCGTAATTTTCCTCCTCTCCCCCTACGCAGCTGCCTTTCGCGGCTTACCTTTCTCCTTCCGGAGAGGCGGCCCCAATTTGAATATCCTGCCGCCGGACGCGGCCCTAACCATAAAAAAGGAGTCTAATTCTTCATGAAACTGCAAGCAGAAAACATCACCAAACTATGTAACGGAAAAAAAGTACTGGATCAGCTTCAACTCACCCTGGAAAAGGGCAAAATCTACGGCCTCACAGGAAGAATCGGCGTAGGCAAAACCACCCTGTTCTCCATTTTATCCAAACAGCTCCTCCCGGACGCCGGAACCGTCCATCTATATGATGACAACGGCCGGGAATTGGAGCTGACTCTCGGGCGCGTCTTTTTTCCGGAGGATCTTTCTCTGACCATACAGGAAAAAGGACGCGGCGCCCAGAGCCTTTCCGGCTATTTCCAGGAGCTGTCACACATCTGCCCCGGCTGGGACAGCAGTCTGGCGGAAACGCTGGCCGGCCGCTATCAGCTTTCCCCGGACAAAAAACTGGGCGAGCTGTCAAAAGGCATGATGTCCATGACATCCATTATTGCCGCCCTGGCGAGCAAAGCTGATTTTACATTTCTGGATGAACCGGAAGCCGGCATGGATACCCTCAGCAGGGAAAAATTTTACCAAATGCTTTTGGATGAATTTTCCGGCAGCGGCCGCGCTTTTGTGATCGCCACCCATCTCATTGATGAAGTCTCCGATCTTACGGAAGAAGTGATTTTCCTGGATTTTTACCTGAAATCCACGCTGGACTGCGGCAGAATACGCCTCATGGAAAATACCCAACAGCTGCTGGGACGCAGTTTCCTCATCAGCGGCCTGAAAGAAAAAACAGAAGCCCTTGCCTCAAAATACGAATCCTATGACATGGGGAATTTCGGAAGAAGCAAAAGCATCGCCGTGCTCCTGCGGCCCGGAGAAAGCCTGCCGGAGGACCCGGAATTTACCATAAAGCCATTAACGCTGCAAAAAATATTCGCCGCATTATGCATGGAAGAATAACGGAGGGAACTATCATGGCCGATATTATGGCGGAAGTAAATCATGTTAAAAAAATATACCGTCTGAATATAAAGGAGCCCGGAATTAAAGGCGCCTTCCGGAACCTGGCACATGCCAGATGGACGGAAAAAACAGCGCTGGACGATATCTCCTTTCAAATGAAGGAGGGACAGGCCCTGGCCTGCATCGGGGAAAACGGCGCCGGAAAATCCACCCTGATTAAAATCATGATCGGCATTCTCACCCCCACTGCCGGCGATGTAACAGTTTACGGCGGGCATCCCCGGGAAAGCGGTAAGGAATATCTTCGGAAAATCGGCGTTGTCTTCGGCCAGAAATCCAATCTTTGGACAGACCTGCCCGTCGAGGAAAGCTATCAGGCCGTAAAAACCCTGTACCGGCTGGATCCCGGAGAATACAAGAAGAACTATGACATGATTGTGCAGCTGCTGGAGCTTGCCCCGATTTTATCCTCTCCCGCAAGAAAGCTCTCCCTGGGCCAGCGTATGAAGGCCGATATCGGCATGGCTTTCCTGCATTCTCCCAGGCTTTTATACCTGGACGAGCCGACTATCGGCCTGGATATTAATATCAAGCATACCATCCGCAGTTTTCTGAGGCAGATGAATCAGGAAAAGGGCGTCAGCATATTCCTCACCAGTCACGATTTGGATGATATTGATGAAATCTGTGACGACGCAATAGTCCTTTCCGGCGGAAAGCTTTTTTACAACGGTTCTCTGGATGCCTTGAAGCAGCAGTATGTCCATGAGCGTTCCATCAGGGTTACCGGCGTCCAGAAGTCCGATATCCGTAAATATCTTCCGGATGCCAGGATTTCCAGGGAAGGCCGCGTCACCCGCATCGATTACCCCATGCAGGCCTACGGGGCGGAAACCGTCCTGAATGCCGTATCCCAGGCCTTTGACATTGAAGATATTTCCATCCAGGCCCCGGATATCGATACGGTGGTTTCCCACATATTTTCCCGGGAAAAGGAGGCGTCCGCCTTATGAGAAACTTTCTGAAGCTGACCGCAATGTCCCTGCAGAGCCAGATGTACTACCGGACCAGTTTCTTCCTTAATCTTCTGTCTCCCATGGTCCTGCTTGCAGGGCAGTATCTTCTGTGGCATGCCCTGTACCAGCAGCAGCCGGATCACATCATCAGCGGTATGGACGCCGCCCAGATGTACTCCTACCTGCTCATTGCCTTTACCCTGAACCATATCATGGGCTGGTCCTCTGAGAACGCGCTATCCAAGGAAATAAAAAATGGAACCGTTGTGAAAAGATGCATCCGTCCGGTTTCCTTTCTCTCTCAGTCCGTTGCGGAAATGACCGGTACCCTGCTGCCCCAGCTTGCGCTCAATCTGATCATAGCATCCGCGGGATTCCTTTTATTCGGCCGTTTTCTGCTCGTGCCCTCTTTGCAGAATATCGTTTTATTCCTGCCCTGCATGGCGGGCGCCCTCCTGCTGCGCATCCTCCTCATCGAGCTGTGCAGCCTGCTGTGCTTTTATACCACAGGATATCTGGGCATCAGCTGGACCCGCAACGCCATATTTGAATTTTTTTCCGGCGCCCTGATCCCTATCGTCATGTTCCCGGGCTGGCTGAAAAGCATGGCCTATATGACTCCCTTCCCCTACATGATACAGATCCCGATCAGCATCTTGCTGGGCCAGGAGCTGAACGTTCCCTTGTTCCAGGTATACGCCGTCCAATTCTTCTGGATCGGCATTTTTCTGGCGCTGCATGGATTGTTCTACAAAAACATCCGCAAAAACCTGATAATTGCAGGAGGCTGAAATGATACAGATATTTTTGAAAATGAAGGAACAGTACATAAAAACAGAAATGGAATATCCGCTGAACTTCTGGCTCATGCTGCTTTCCGGCGTTGTGACAAGGTTCTTCGGGATGCTGGTTCCATTTATTATCTGCAGCAATATCAAAACGATTGCCGGCTGGAAGCAGGAAGAGATCTATCTGATCATGTCCTTTCTTTACCTGTCTGAAGGGCTGTGCAGCGTTCTGTTTGAAGGGATCTGGCAGTTGCCTTCCATGGTTTTCAACGGAAATTTCGACACCATCCTGTCCCGCCCTGTTTCGCCTTTTTACCAGGTGCTGTGCGGCGGCATGGGGCTTCATGGGATCGGCGTGGTCCTGTTCGGATTCATCAGCCTGAATTACAGCCTGATCCGGCTGGGGATTTTCCGTCCTGCGTCCATGCTGATGTGCCTTTTCTTTGTCCTCTGCGGCACCATAATCTGTATGTCCAGCTACCTGCTTACAAACAGCCTGGTCTTCTGGTACGATGCGGGCGGCAGGACCAGCATTCCTTATATGATAACCGAAATCGGCTCCTATGCCCGGTATCCGATCATGATCTATCCCAAAATCCTGCAATTTATCCTGCTCTTTGTTGTGCCCTACGCTTTTATCGGCATGGTCCCGGTAATGATCCTTACCGGGCAGCATATGCTGTCCCTGTGCGCGGCACTGGTCCTGATAAGTCTTTTCAGCCTTCTCGGCGCCAGATTTGTTTTCTACAGAGGGATTTTGCACTATGAAAGCATGGGTATGTAAGCGCCGTATAACGATAAAAAAATCCGAACCCCCGTAAGAGAGTTCGGATTTAAACTTTTTGAGTGGACCCGAAGGGATTCGAACCCTCGGTCTCTGCGTTGCGAACGCAGCGCTTTCCCAGCTAAGCTACGAGCCCAAATTAATTTTCCGAAAAAAATGGAGGCAACGAGGCTCGAACTCGTGACCTTTCGCGTGTGAGGCGAACGCTCTCCCGGCTGAGCTATGTCTCCATGGGTATTATTTTACCACATTTTTCGAAATTGGCAAGAGAATGTTTGACAAAAATCCTGTAAATTTTCAGGCATTATTACCTGAAGGCCCATTTTCCGCAGTTTCCCTGGCATTTTTAGGCTGTCCTTTTTTCCCTTTAGGAGCCAGTTCGGCGCTGTATGCGTCAAGAAGCTTTTCAATCAGCAGCTTTTTCACATATACATCAAAACTGAGCATGCAGACAAAAGAGAACAGCTGCAGGAACTTCCGCTCTTCTTCCTCCGTCTCCTTGAAGGTCTGGCCGGCTTTGGTGAATTTCTCCACCAGATCCTTCTTCAATACCTCGACCTCTTCCCTTTCCAGACTGAACACCTCATTGTAAATATCCTCCAGCGTAAGATCGGACTGTCCCTTAAAATACCGTTCCGTAATCGGCTGGAGAATGGTCTGGATATCATTTATGGACATCACACCTTTATAATAGTAAATAAAAATCAGGATCAGAACATGCTCCTTGGAATATTTCTTCTTCACAGGGGGCGGAAGCAGATTGTTCTTTGCATAGTTATTGATCATCGTCTTCGTAAGGATCTTGTCGCCGTCCGGATTCCTGGTGCTGTTTTTCAGCTTGCTGTCCATCAGCGTGGTTACCTGATCCATATATAAATCAATATTGGGAATATCCTCCGGCTTTACATAATCAATTCTGTCAAGGCTTTTCAAAATGCTGTTCAGTAAATCTTCTGTCGAAATCGTCATTCTCTGCTCCTGTCTTCCGCCCTTTCATGCACGGACACCGCGGCCCGGAATTCCCAAACTGTAAATATGGAACCGGATATATGATAATATATATCTGTTCTTTATTATATAGTATCGAAAACTACATGACAAGCATAATCTTCCTGGCGCAGACATTTTTCTTTACTTTAAAACTTTAGTATGTTAAAATCGCAGTATATGAGGGACAGAAGTAAACTATATTTTGTCTTCCCTGGATAGACACAGGAATCGTACGGAGGTAAAGAAATGAACAAGAAAATAAAAACAGACGCAGTGGACCATCTGTTCGAAGCTGTTCTGAGACTGGAGAATAAGGAGGAATGCTACAGCTTTTTTGAAGATCTGTGCACCGTAAATGAACTCCTTTCCCTTTCCCAGCGTTTTGAGGTTGCCGCCATGCTGCGTGATCACAAAACCTATCTGGATATCGCAGAGAAAACCGGCGCATCCACAGCCACCATCAGCCGCGTGAACCGTTCCCTGAACTATGGAAACGATGGCTACGAACTGGTATTTTCAAGGCTGAATAAGGAAGCGTAAGCCGGGAAAATTGCTGGTAAATATTTTCAGAAAATAAGTGGTATAACGTAAAAAAGCACTTTACATTCGAATATTCTTGTGATATTCTGACTATGTTGCAAGGCAACATACTAATTCTTATTTTTTTGCGGAGGTATCCTAGAATGAACAAAGGTACAGTAAAGTGGTTTAACAACCAAAA
>OLQF01000189.1_pt1 | contig 56114 bp, 46 predicted proteins | sample 1643171 | NCBI WGS metagenome assembly OLQF01 (sample SAMEA3136702, study PRJEB25190) | human gut metagenome | reverse complement strand
GGAACTGCCCCCTTTCCCCCCGGGCCGGACGCCGCCGCTTCCCCTCCCAAGTCTCTGCCCCGCTCTCTGTTCTTCTGGGGGACGCAAAAGTTTCTACCGCCTATAATAACAAGATAGTATTGCCCGGTTGGATGCTTTATTGGGTATCGGTTTTATGGTGGGATGCGTGTCAATCAAATAGCGACAGCTGGCCTTTTAGTTCTTTTTCCAGAGGGGCAGGGCGTTTATGGAGGAGGAAGTCGGTGGCATTATCGTCGAAAAGCCAGGTTTGTACCTCCTGGGGGCTTAGTATAAGGGGCATACGGGGATGGACGGAGCTTGTGGAGGGATTGGCCTGTGTGGTAAGGATGACAAAGCGGTCCCCGTCCTCATAGTGTCGGTAAAAACCGGCGAAAAGAAGGACATGGCGATCCGGCGCCCTGAAAAAATATTTATCTTTTTGTTCCGACCATTCATAGAAGCCGGTTGCGGGTATGATGCATCGTCTTTGCTTTACGCTTTCCCGGAAGGTTTTCTTTTCCAGAGCAGTTTCGCTGCGGGCGTTGAAAATGACTCCTTTATTACTGTAGGAAGGGAATCCCCAGGTAAATTCCCCGGCGGTCAGCTGATCGCTTTGCTCACTGCCGGCAAGGATAACCGGGGCTTTGGCAGACGGATAAACGTCCCGCTCTTTGCAGGAAGCAAGAAGTGCATCGTCTATCTGGCGGATCAGTTTTTCAATTTCTTTTGCGGTTTCGTCATTGATATAGTATCTTCCACACATTCTTTGTTCTCCGTTTTCTAACTGTTCAATACCTTCACAGTTATTGCAAAAATCCATCCTAAATCGCCTTCAGCGATGGGCTTTTTGCACTCCTGAATCACTTTCTTACGGTCTGTGCAGTAAATACACAGACCTGTTGGACAGTTACCCGTTTTCTTACTAAGTTTCCCATAATTCCTTTCTTTTATTCCTCTGCAAACTCCATGGCGCAGAAGGCTTTCAGGAATTCTTTGGCGCCATAGCCCTCAAATTCTATTTCCATCATGGCATCGTCCTCCCGGATAACTGTGCCGCGGCCATATTTTCTGTGGATTACGGTTCTTGGCTGTATTATTTCTTTTCCGGCAGGCTGCGGCTGCGAGGTTTCCTCCGGCAACTCCGGTAAATCTGCTTCCAGCGTCTCTTCTGCCCTGCTTTGCCTGGCTTCGATTTCCTGCCGTACCATTTTTCTCAGCTCCTGCAAATTTCCCTGCGCCGGATCCGCTGTTTCTTCCTGAATCAGTTCAGGCGGAATCATGCGGATAAAACGGCTTTCTCCCGGTATGACGCGGTTGTCCGGATTGGTATAATAGGAAAGCTCCAGGAAATCCTTTGCCCTGGTCATTCCCACAAAAAAGAGCCTTCTTTCCTCGTCCTCTTCCTCAAAGCCCGCGGTCCGCAGCGGAATCAGCCCATAATTCACCCCGATGATAAAGCAAAAGGAAAATTCCAGTCCCTTGGAGGCATGGAGTGTCATGAGCTTTACCCTTCCGTCTTCTTCCTTCGTTTCCTGCTCCGGAAGACCGTAAAGCACCGCATCATTTAAAAAGCTCCGCAAGCGGTCCGGCAGATTTTCCCCCTCTGAGGGCTGCTGCCGGAATAAGGATTCCAGCATGGCAAGGATCCTTCCCTTATCCTTCTGAAAAGATGCAGAGGTGGGATGCAGATATCCATCCAGGGAAAAGTAATCATACAGCGCTTGCGGGCTGTCAAGCGACGGGCAGCATTCCGAAAAGGCCAGCATCCTTTCATATAATGGCAGCTTCAGATCTTTCTCCCCATGAAGCACTGCCGCAGCCGTTTTTTCCGTGATCGGCTTTCCATTCCTGCGTTCTCCGTATTCTTTATGGCTAAGGGCATAGATCCCCGCCGGATAATCCTCCCGGCTGAGGGAAAACCGTAGCACCTGGAGCAGCCAGTATTGTACAGGACAGTCCCGGAGCGTGTGCTTCACCGAAACCTGAAATGGAATTCCTTCCCTGGCAAATACCTCCTCCAATACACCGGACTGATTCTGGAGACGGTAAAACACCGCAATCTGTCCCGGAGAAATGCCGCTGCCTAGCAGTTCTTTAATCCGATCCGCCAGATAACAGGCCTCCTGGAAGGGATCGTAGTGTTTCTTTACCACGATTTTGCTTCCCCGCTCCCTGTTTCCTGTAAGACTGCTGCCATACTGGGAAAATACGGACGCCGCTTCCAGAATGGAGGCGCTGGAACGGTAGTTTACCGGCAGGGACAGCTCCGTGGCCTGATATTCTGTGCGCAGTGTATAAAAAACATTACAGGCGCTTCCTCTCCAGCTGTAAATCACCTGGTTGGGATCACCCACGGCAAACAGCCTGGCTCCCTTATCAAGCAGTCTCCTCACCAGCGCAAGCTGCCATGCGTCGCAGTCCTGCACCTCGTCGATAATTACCCAGGCAGGCCTCCATTCCACTTCGGCAAGCAAAGCTTCCGTATTCCGGATAAGGTCGGCAAAGGTCATCCGGTTGCGCGCCCGCTTCTCTTCCTTCATAGCCTGCAGCAAAACCGGCATATCATCCTGAATCCGCCTTCCGGGAGGGGAGGGCAGTTTTTCCCGGCCATTTTCTGACGGCACAGCTTCCTCATCCTCCTGCTCAAGACGCTTCTTCAGCCGGTTCCGGTATTTGATCTGCAGCTTTCTGTCCTGGATCAGGCGCAGCGCCATATCCAGCTCCTCTTCCGGGTCCATCACCAGAAAATCCGGCGTATAGCCCAGCTGCTGCACCGGAAGCCTTTCGCGCAGAAGCTGGAGGGCCACGCTGTGGAAGGTCCCAAAATAACGCATCTGCACAAGCTCACCCTGATCACGTATAGCGCCCAGACGTTCCCTGATCTCCCCGGCCGCTTTGTTGGTAAAGGTGAGAACCACCATATCCTCGCAATTCACTCCGCAGGCCTCGTGCAGATACTTCACCTTGGCTGTAAGCACCGTGGTCTTGCCGCTTCCCACATTGGCGTTGACAAGGCAGGCGCTGCTATCGTTAAACACCGCCTTTCTCTGATATTCGTTCAATTCTGCCGGCAATACTTGTTCCTGCATGAAAATCCTCACTATCCTGAATGCCGCGGCAAAAGCCGCCTTATTTATATGGCCATACAATTCTTCACACTTCAGCTCATAAATTTATTGTATGAGACCATTTCTTCCATGGCTTTTGTTTCAAAATGCTGAGGGGATGGCGTAAAATCCTCAGCCGGATATCCCATTATCAACAATGCAACCTGTTCTGCATACTCAGGCAGGGAAAATTCTTCTTTCACCGCCTCCGGTATGAAATACATCACCCAAGTGGTTCCCACTCCTAACGATGCTGCCGGTTACAGACCGTCGGTGCATACATGGCCGCCTGCAAAATCTGCTCCAGTGTTTTACTGTCTACTGCCTTATCCATAAATTTACGTACGGAACAGCGTTCTTTAATCAGTTTCATAAAATCCTCGTACATCGAAATCCCCCCTTGATAATTTTTAAATATTAAATATTTAACAGCGGAATCACATTAATAACAGGCTCCTCATACGGATGAATTTTTTTAACTTCCCTGACCGCAGTCTCCACAATCTCTACCGGGCACCGCACCTCCATCTTCATCTCCGTACCAAAACAGATTTCCCCGGTTTTTCCGTTAAACGGGCTGCTGCCCGGTAACGGTCGCCAGGATCCCCTTGAGCAATGGAAAGCCATCACATGGTCATAATTTCCGACCCGGCAGGCGCCGATATGCGTCAGCGCATCCCGTATCGGCTCAATATATTCTTCCGGCACATATATTTCCAGCTTTACTTCCGTCACATCAATATTCACTTTTTCCTCCATCAGTTTACACTTGCCGCGCCGCTTCCTTTTTTCCCACTATCCTGCGTCTATATCATCTGGACGCTGCGCAGATTACTTTATTATTTGTAACAGTCCTGTCTGAACCGTTACTATTATTTCTTATTTATATTTCTCATAAGCTTCTCATGGATCCTCAGCCGCTCCTCCGGTGAAGCTTCCTCCTGCGTACGGATATCAAACCGCAGGCCGGCGGGCGCATCCGTATAAAAGCGGAAAATATTCTGAAGGCTGCGGTAATTGCTCTCCTCCAGCACCCAGTCCCGGTAAAAAGCATGGGATGTATACAGTGTCAGCCGGCTGTCCTTCCACTCCACCATGGGAACCGTAGAAAGAAAGGCGGCAAAGGGATCGCCTTTTTTCTGCAGGAAAGCACAGAACTCCTCCCATTTTTCCGCCTGTTCAAGCTCCTTCAGGGTAAAAGGGCTGCGGATAAACGGCAGCGGCTCTTTTGTATCCTTGTACATTTTCACAGGCGGCTGGGATTCCTCTGACAGATTCTTAAGCCCCCACAGCACCAGCCCCTTGTCCAGCCGGTAATCCCCGATGCAGGCCGCGCAGCCTGTTTCACAGGAACAGCCGCCTACCAGCATGATCGCATTCTCAATGATACGGGGCATGCAGTCCGCTATTTTTTCCGCATAGCCCAGGCCGCCCGCATACTGATCATAAAAAAACAACAGGGGATCCATTCCCCCAAAGGGTATCTCCTCCCCTCCGGATAGCTGCGGATCCCATTCCTGCTCTCCTGCCGCATTGGAGGACATGGCCATTCCGATATCCTCCTGCTCTGTCATGGTCACCATCATCGCCGCATTCTTCAGCGCATACATGAGGCCTTCAAAATGGTTGTTGCGGATGATTTTGCCGTTTTCCCGGATCTGCATCAGCCGCCTGTAGGTCCTCGCCACATTGTCGGGTATCCGTATCCAGGTGCTCTCCGTATCAATATCCTTGCAAAGCGGCGCGGGAAGCTGTTCAAAGCCCAGGCTCTGATGATTATGGAACTGCAGCTTCCGGTACATGGTCACGATCGTATTTACATTCACATCCCCGAACACGATTTTTGTCCGTTTATATTCCGATTCCCTGACGCTGTGCAGTATCCGGATTTCCGAAGCAGAGACCGGCATGGTATAAAAGTTACCCTGAAAGGGCGCCGCCAGGGCGGTATGGGTCTCCGGATCCAGCTGCGTCACCTGATACTGGACGCCGTCATGAAGGTAAACCGCTCCCTCATGGAGTTCCCGGAAGGCCTGCATTTCATCCATTTCCGTAATTTCCCTTCCGTTGTCCTTAAGGATAAGCTTGTACCTGATCTTATCAATATTGCGCAGGCTGAAATCCCCTGCGGGAAATGCGCTGCCTGACCAGGCAAATTTCCCATTCTGCCCATTCAGCTCCTTTACCTTCAGCAGCACAGGAATCGTCTCCCCCAGATCCGGGAACACGGAAATGTCATCCAGCGTCAGTGGAAGCTCCGCGGCGGCGGCCCGGATGTGCGCCAGCTCAATAAAAAGATTGTTTTTATCCACAATTGCATTTTCGCTCGCCCCGGAAAACAGCCAGTCCGGGTTCACAGCCACGTACTGGTCAAAGGGCAGATTCTCCAGAATCAGGTAATTACAGCAGGGCTTCCCGTTCCTTCCCGCGCGGCCCGTCTGCTGCCAGAAGGAAGCCCTCGTTCCCGGATACCCCACCAGCACCGTAGTCTCTACTTTACCAATATCGATGCCAAGCTCCAGCGCGTTGGTGGATATCAGGCCGGTGAGCGCGCCGGATATCATTTTATTTTCGATTTCCTTACGCTCCGCAGGCGTATAGCCGCCCCGGTAGCCGGATATCCGATTCGCCAGAGAGGCAAAGCAGCCTTCCCCTTCCAGAATATCCGAAGCCTCCTTCAGCACCACCTCCACGTTTCTCCGCGATTTGGCAAACGCTATGAAGCTCCTGTTCTCCTCCACCAACCGCACTATCACCTGGGAGGCCACCGCCGCTGAGGGCACCTGCCCATAGTCCTTTCCGTCCTTCCCCTTGATCTTGGGCGGCTGGAGGAATCTGTATGTTCTCGCCCCCGCAGGAGATCCGTCCCTGGAAATCCGCGAAAATTCCTGCCCGCATATTTCCGACGCCAGCTCCACCGGATTGGCGATGGTGGCGGAACTGCACAAAAACTGCGGCGCGCTCCTGTAGTATCTGCAAATCCGCGAAAGACGCCTGAACACGTTTGCCAGATGGGAGCCGAAGGCGCCTCTGTAGGTGTGCAGCTCATCAATGACCACATATTTTAAATTGGAAAAAATAAAATCAAAGCCATACCTGCTGTGGTTAGGCAGGAACGCGCCGTTGAGCATTTCCGGATTGGTCAGTATCAGATTGGCATTCTTCCGGATCCGGCTCCGCTCGCTGGCCGGCGTATCCCCGTCATAGACTCCCGCACAGACCCGGTCCTCCCCGAAATAATCCACCACCGGCCGGATGGCCCTGTATTGATCCGCCGCCAGCGCCTTGGTTGGATAGATAAAAATTGCCCTGGCCAGGGGATTTTTCAGGATTTCCTGAAGAACCGGCAGCAGAAAACCCAATGTTTTGCCGCTGGCTGTGGAGGTGGTGATGACCAGATTTTCTTTTTTCTGCGCGCGCTCAAACATCTCCGCCTGATGGCAGTATAAACGGGGAATTCCCGCATTTTCAAGATAGCCTTTCAGCTCCGGCAGCATATCCTGCGGAAACTCTGAAAAAACGGCCTTCCTTTCCGGGTATTCTTTTTCATAGACCACAAGCTCCTTAATTTCCATTCCTGACTCCTGTTTTATCCTGTTTCGGCTTTTCATTTTGTTTTTCTTTGCCGGTTCGGTTCCGATATGGCTTCCGCCGGTTTTCCGGCCCTGCTTCTGCCAGCACCTGGCTTAGCTTCTGCTTCACCTCCGGCCCGGCTACCGCTTCGCTTCCGTCTTTACTATGCCTTTATCTGATCCAGGATATAAGGATCCTTAATTTTATTATCCTGGGCAAATAAAACGATCTTGGACATAATTTCCGCCGTCTTAGGGTCTTCATCCAAAAACGGCAGGAACAGCTTTCCTCTGCTCTGGGAGTGGACGGGCAGCACATTAATCTGGTGCCCTCCCTGCTGATGAATCACTCCGCTGCCCAGATGGATGCTGTAGCTTCCCCGTTTTCCTGCAATCAGCGCATGGCTTCCTTCCAGGGTCACGTTCGTAATCCCAAACAAAGGCAGATTGAACTCAATGATGGCTCTGCGCATTTCCACGGTGGAATGGCTGGTCTCCGGGTCCACGCCGCCCGCATGGGCTACGCTCACCGCCAGATCCACATCCCTCATCACCTCCGAATATACGATATCCGGAAGCTTTTCGATTTTTATCTCTTCAAAGGTCTTTCTGTCGGTAAACTCCACCCATTCCAGCGCAGGCGCCTCCACGTCGCTGGGAGAAAACCAGTCCGCCTGGGCATAGATATGGGCGATGATATTATCCTTATAATAAATCTTCTGAAGCCCTTCCTCATAATCCGCCACCCAGCGCCTGGCCTTCAGGCAGGCCGCTGTTTTGGACGGCTGGATCTGATTTCCCGCAAACATCAGGGAATGGGTCCTTTCCAGTTCCTCAGGAAGCTTCACGTAAAGCTCTCTGAATACCTGCTTAAAGGGCTGCTTCTTCCCGCCTTCAAACAGGCATTTCTGATATGCCGTCCAGCTTCCCTCCCGGTACAGATCCGCCGGATGCGCCACACGCAGATAATCCCCGGCATCCAGGGGAACCATCCTGCCACTGTGATCCTGCAGCCCATTTTCCCGTAGGAACCCACTGGCTGTCAGCTGGCTTTCCTGTCCGAAACCGCTCGCCGGCGATGGGTTCTCCCTCCGGGAGCCGCCCGATACCGGCTGTTTATCCACTATCCACACAAGGCTGCGCACCACCGGCTCCGCCACCGGGTTGCCGCACAGCTCCAGAAGCTCGCCGAACCGGTAACGCTCCCGTTCCTCCATGGCCTGTTCAAACATCTTCACCGTACGGGAATACTGCTCCTTCAGCTTCGTATATACTTCTTTCAGCTGCAGGCAATACTCGTTCTTTTTCAGCCTCGCCGGTACGGACTTTAATGTTTTCCCGTCTTTCCCGGCCGCAATGGACGCTCTTCCGTATTCATCCACGGACAGGCTCAGGGACACGCCTTCCGCTTCTTTTTTCTCAAAAAATACGGCGTAGCTTTTCACCAGCTGCGTTTCCATTGCCAGGGTCAGACGGGTCACATCTGCAAAGCCTGCCTTGGTGGCCATGTTTTTCATGGCCATGGAAACCGCCAGGGCTTCGCTTGCCCTGCGCTGCGCGCCGAACTGCCTGCTCTCCTTCAAAAACTGCTGCAAAAATTCATATCGTTTCAGCCATTCCTCCTGCCCTTTTACAGGCACCAGGCCGTAGCTCATCAGCAGATCCTTATTTCTCTTTGCTTTAATTTCCGCCTCCAGCTTCTCCGCCGTCACCCTGTGAAGCGCCGCGTCCGCATACTTTCTGGCGCGGGCATGCTTGCTGCCATCGGAAATATACTTGGCGGCGTCATACAGCCTGCCGAAGCGCTCCTCTCCCAGAAGTGCGTAGGCCTCTTCAAACCAGTTCACATCAAATGCCCCATTATTCAGCTCTTCCGGCGTCAGCGGCGTAAAGCGGGCAATCATGGCCTTTTTCCTGTCGTCAAAGCGCTCGTTCATATGGGCCATAAAATAATAACAGCCGCTTTTCAGTCCGGGCCAGCCCAGATATTCTTCGATGATGTCCAGCCACTGGGGCGCATACATGGCTGTCTCTATCAATTTCTGTTCCTTGATCCGGGTGCCCTTCAGCAGTTCTCTCAGCTTCCCGGCATCCTCACCCTCCAGGGGCCAGCAGTTCTGAAGCAGGTAGCTTAAGCATTCCCTTTTCCCCGTACCGGTACCTGACCAGTAATAATAGGTGGTCCGATCCAGTGTATCATTTCCCAGCGCTTTCAGAATCCCAATCAGGCGAGCCATACCGAAAATCCGCTTAATGGACGAAATGCTTCCTGAAAATACCGTAGGCAGATCCCCTCTTTTCAGCTCCACATCCAGAATTTTATCCACAGCGCGGAAGAAAAATTCCCTTCCTGTTTTTACAAACGGACTTTCCGGATCCGGCCGTTCCGCTTCCAGCTCCGCCGCCGTCAGATAAGCGCCCAGACGGTTTTTCTCAAAGGGCCGCAGATGCTCCGCCACCAGGAGGGAAAGCGACTCCATGGAGGAGGCCAGTCCAATCGTTTCAAACATCGCCTGATATACCGTATCCGCCGGTATCATTTCCATCTGAAAGGCTTTTACATATTCAAGAATCGTCAGCTGCGTCCGGGAACTGTTATTATAGGAATACATCCGCTGGTTCCCGCGGTGTTCATTATACTGAAAACGCCGATCCAGGCGGTACAGGGCAAAAAAGCCTTCTCTGAACTCCTCCTGCGTTTTCCCTTCCGCCAGGGTGCGCATCAGGGCGGAAACTGCAGGGATATCCGTCAGCGCATACATTCCCGGATCATAGGCGTAATAGAAACGGGTGTCCTTCTCTTTTTCATACCACAGTTCTTTTTCCGGAACATCCCGGACAAGGCAGGCGGCCAGCTCCAGCGCGGCTTTCCTTCTCCACTGCCTTTCTTCCTCATTTCCATACATACTGTCCAGAATGGTCAGCACCGTATACGCGCTGCTTCCATAACCGTTACTGAAATTACGATCCTGAGGCACCCGGAAATCCGCAAAGTCTCCCAGCAGAAGTTCGGCATTAGCGTACAGTACTTCCTGATTTTTCGTCCGGCCGTCTCCGATACTGTTTCCCCAGGCCAAAAGAAGAAGCTTCACCAAATGGGGATCACCGATATTCTCTTCATAGAAACGGATCCACAGCTCTTTAAAGGGATACCTGTCCTCCAGCGCAAGGGCGGTATCCTGGCTTACCATGGAAAGTCTGTCCCCCAGCAGCATTTCATAACCGTTACACGCCTTGTATTCCAGGTTTGCATTTTCTGTCAGGAGATCATAAAGGCGGCGCATGATTCCCTTAAGCTTTCCTTCCTTGATACGCAGATAGGAGCGCAGCTGCTCACTGCCTGCAGGCAGCGCGGGACATTCGGGCTGCGCGGAAGGGCTGTACAGACCGTAACCCTCCTCTTCCAGAATCCGGCTGGAGGAAGCCTCCCCCGTCACCTCCTCCAGGAGAATCTGTTCCTTATCGGAAACGCCCTCCAGCTTTCCGGCCTCCTGTACGAGCCGGTCGACAAGCGCCTCCGGGCGGCCGCCGATCTTCGCTTCCCGCACCAGCGTAAGCCCGCCCTCGCGTACCTCCTCTGCAGGATCCTTAAGCAGACGTTTTACGGAAAGCTCCAGCCCTTCGTCATCCCGTCTTTGCAGCAGCTTCAAAACATTCTGGCGGATATCCCCCTTTTTATACTTCAAAAGCGCTTCCATCTGCCTGTAATCCTCATCGGAAAGCTCCAGCTTTTCCACCAGCCGGTACGCAGTCTGCCTGGTACTCGTCTCCCTGTCACCCAGGAAGCTTAACAGAAGCTTTTTCTGCCTGTCATTCTCCGGCGCATGGAGAAGAAGCTCCACCCATTTTGCACGGCTGGTGTAAACGTCGCTTAAATTCATCTCCGACAGCCGGGCAGCCGTTTCCTCAATGCGGGCTTCCTCACCCAGTATGTATGCAATCACGCACATCCGCTTCAGAATATCCCCCTTAGTCAGCACCACGCCGTACCAGGGAAAAATACAGGGGGAAAATTCCAGGGTTTTCTTTTTCATGCCCAAAAGCAGCCCTTTGAGCACCTCATAGTGCGCCCTGGCTTCCTTTGCATCTCCAAAGAGCCATTCTACAGGAATCGGGCGGTAAGTCGTCTCCCTCTTATTATCCTGCGGACGCACCTGTACCGCCCAGCCCGCATACTCCTCCGCCCGCGTCAGGTAGGTGGGCATAAAAGCCGCCAGGATTTCCGGATCCGACGCATACTTTAAAAACGCCTTCTTTGCCGTAATCCCGGTAAAGGCTTCCCACTCCAGGGTCCGGTTAAAATAGGACATGGTAAGAATCTGGTTTCTCGTGCCCTGCTCCAGATACTCCCCCATCACCGCAATGGCGTCTTGCAGCTCATAAAAGGCCAGCGTCCACAGGCCCACCGCAATCTGTATGCTGTCATTCGTCTGCACATATTCCCGTGCTATGGCAGGCTCTTTTATTGAAGCCTCCATCAGTCTCAGCATTTTTTCGGAAATCCGGTCCGCATTTTCCACATCACAGATGCCCGTCCAGGTTGCCACCGCCCGCTTCACCGAAGCAAAACGGATCAGGTTATTTACGCAAACCGTATCAAAAATCCGCCGGAAGGCCGCGATAGTACCGCAGTCCGCATTTTCGCAGACGGCCTGCCTGACGCCCTCCTGCAATCTGGCCGCCAGCAGGAAATCCGCCAGCAGCTGATGAAGCTCATCGTTGGAGCTTTTGATAATGCCGCGGATCAGATCCACGGTAATAACCGCCGTATTATTGTCACTGAGTATCAGCTGTCTGGCCGTTTCGATAACCTGTGCATCTTCGCGGTCAATTCTGGCAGCGATCATATCATCCAGATGATTCATGGAAAATGAATACACCTGATTTCTTTTATAATCCAGCTTTTCCTCAGGCAGCCGGTCCATCAGATAATCCGAAATGCTGCAATCATAAAAATCCATAATCCGGTAAGCATACAAAAGCCGGAATACCTGTTCCAGGCTGGGAAAATAGGATTTTGTCCGCACCGTCCTGCGGTATATGCTATGGGAATAGGGAAACTGGTTGAATTTGTCAATAATTTCATAGAAATCCTCTTCAAACTGTTTTCCCGCAAACAGCCGCACCAGCTTCCGGTAATATGCTTTCATAAATTCGGAGGGCGTTCTGAAATTTCCCTGTTTCAGCCGCTCCTGGGCCGTTTTCAGAAAGGTCAGGGTATCCTGCCTGTACCCGCCGAATTTCTCCATTTCTTCCGCCGCTTCTTTGATCTCTCCCGGAACGAGCAGAAGCTTACGCTTCCATTTTGCCCGGTATGCTTCCACCAGCTTCTGTCTGCTCTGATAATCGTATGCCATCCCTTTTCTCTCCTTTTGCGTAACCGTTCGATGATAAAAAATGTCTTTGCCGCTACCACATTCTTCCCGCCAGCATCGTCATCCTTACAAAGGTCAGTTCGCTGTCCTCCCGAAGCGCTATCCGTTCCTCCAGCGTTTCCAGCCTTTTCCCCTCCAGAAAAATCACCGCAATTCCATCCTCAAAACACTGGCAGGCATTCTTCACGGCGTTTTCAAAATCCGCCGTTCTGCCGTCATATGCGATTCCAAAGGATATCTTCCCCGTCCCTGCCTGTTCTTCTATATCCTCTCCGGACAGAACCGCTTCCACCTCCGTCCGTTTCCTGCGCTTTGTAAATTCCTCCAGATTTATACGCACCGTTTCCCGAAGGAGCTTTTCCACCGTATCCACCCCTTCCGGATATTCATAAAAAACAGGCTCTATTGCGCCGCGGTTCTTTCCGATTTTCTTTACATTGATTTTAACCCTCATACGATACCTCCCTGCCGGGCGCTTCTTCTCTTATCAATTGCATTCATCCTCAAGCGCTCCTTTTCCTGTCCAATGAGAACTTTTGTTCTCCCCTTGTTACAGTATACAATCTACTGCTTTCCCCAGTCAATGCTATTGAAGAGATCCGGAGTCCTTTCCTCGGAAAATAATTGGGGTTCAATAGTTGTTAAGGGACAAAAGCAAGTATTTAACGGCCCTTCCGCAAATTCGGGAAGGGCCTGTGATATAATACAATTATGATAGCAATTCTGCACCTTCACAGCTGTCAAACACTACATAATTGTTCCATGCCTACCCGGCTGTATGACCGGGCCGTAACTGGTTTAAAAACAATAGCTTTTTAAACCGCATATATCCGAACGCAGGGTTCTGCCCCGGAGGTATATAAATGATTAGGAAAAATAAGAATCTGGTAAAATTATTTCTTTTCTTATCAGCTGCAGTACTTATCGTACTTATAATTTTCACAGTATTGTCGGTCCGGAAAAAGGACGGGAGATTTGATGTCCCGGTTTTCTCCGGCCAGCTCCACTGGGGCGCAGGGGAAGAAGAAATATTGAATTTGCTGGACAGTCCGCCCACGGATGAAATCCAGGAGGATTCCTCCAAAATATTGCATGTCAACGGTAACTTCGACACTCCGTTCGGGGAATGCTCCGCCGTACAGCTTTATATCAGCACCACGAAGCTGGAAGATGATAAGCCATTAGGTTTATATGCAGCAGCATTAACGCTTTCCCATTTGAACGGGGAAAGCCTGGAGGATGCTGTTGTCCGGCACTATGGGGAGCTGGCCGAAGTCAGCTGGGACAGCGGAAACAGCAGCCCGGAAATGTCCTTCTATTATCCGGAGGCCTCCCGTTTTTCCAGTCTGTCAGATGAACAATGGGGAAAAATCGTCTCCTATTATGAATTGGGACAAAAGCAGAATAACCAGCCGGATTATCAGCTGCAGTACCGTCTGGACAAGATGCATGACAACGACTACTATGTCTTAATCAGGTTCCGGGAGCCTGACTATATTTTTATAAATGCATTGCCTCTGGCTGTCCTGGAACGGATGGAATAGAAAAAAAGGAACTGTATTTTAGGCTGACACCCAATAAGAAAGTATTGAGGAACATTCAGATTGGGCAGTCGGCAAGCGGAATGTGACAACAAAAGAGGGACTATCGGCGGTGAGCTGATAGTCCCTCTTTTGCGCCCAGTGGGAACAGGCGAAGCCGTTACACGCTGGGCGGGGTTTCCAAAGGGGCACCCTTTGGCACACGACTTTGCGTAGCAAAGTGTAGTGTGTTATACGCTCTGTCTGCGTTGCCGTTTCAAACGCCGTTGCCACCGTGGAGGGCAAGAGCGTTTGAAACGGCAGGAAAACAGGGCTGTGCTTGCAGGGGCGAACGCCGCAAGCGCAGGGCTGGTTTCATCAGCAGACTGGGCGTATATGAAAGCCCCCGTCCCTCGTCCGCACCCTAACTTGTGGACAAAATGTCCAGAAGTTTGGCCATACTCCCGGAAAAATAGCAGGACAGCGGGCAATCCCATACTGTGCTTGCCCGCCGATTATCAATTTTAACGGAAGTAAATCTTTCCCAAAATGGCATAGGGCAGGAAAGCCACAAGGGGGCTTTCCTGCCTTGATTACCCATTAGCAAAGACGGGCGAGACTGTCAACAGCGGCGCTGTAAGCGCCGTTCATCTTGACCGTTGACTGGCTCGCTCGTCTTTGCTATTTCCCTAAGGGTGCGTCTTATACCAATAAGACCTGCTACAAACACATACCTACCTTATCGCACCATATTTGAAATTATCATACCACTTTGCCATTTCAACATTGCTATCCACTTTTAGAATTTTGAAAATTTCATAAGCAAATTCAACTGCCGCCGTTTCATTTGCAGTGATAAAACCACCGTCTACCACTACCTGAGCGGGAATATAGAGTGCCTGCCCACTATACCCACATTGACTTTGAAACAGTTCCAAGCTATCACCTGTATGCTTTATATCATTCAGAAAACCATGCCTGCATAAAAATGTTGTTGCACCACAAATAGCGGCTACAGGAACGCCGGCATTTTTAATTCTTCTGATAAATTCCGCAATTTTATCGTAGTTATTTTCTTCCCAAGAAAGACCGCCAGGTAAAATAATAATTGCAGTATTGGAAAAATTTAAATAATCATCTATGCTGTAATCAATGTTTGCACATAGATTGCCCATTGAAGCTTTAGGATTAGTATCAAGAGCTATCGTTTTTACAACATAATCTGAAAACGTATTGGCAACAGCAATCGCATAGCTCGCCTCCCAATCGCACCATCTATCGGTCAATAGTAACAATATTTCGTTTTTCTTATCCATTACATTTCCTTTTATTAATGCAGGTAATCAATAATGCGCCTTTTCCGCCTAAGGCGTACTTGTCATTTTCTTTTACCCCGTTGCGGCACATAGCATTTCGCCAGTTCGGATTTTTGGACAATCCGGGTCAGCCATTGTTTCTCTTCCTCTGTCAGCTTGGAATAGCACAGTTTCGTCTGCTTGCAGAATACCATCAGCAGTTGTTCCGCCCGGCTGCCCTTGAAGCTTGTCACTTCCTCCAAATCCCGCTTGAGTTCGTCCACAATGGTATTCTCCGGGGCGCTGTCGCTTCTGCCCCTGTGGGCTTCCCGTATGTCCTCCATGATAGCATCAATATCGTGATGTACCCGGCTGCTGAAATAGTCACCCTCCCGCACATGGACGGCTTACAGGACACCGGCGGTCTTGTCATGCTCCCCGGGCTGGTACTTCTCCATAATTTCAGCCCTCGCCACGTCTACCCATGCGTTCAGGTTCTGTATCTGCGTGGCGGCGATACCCTCCACATAAATCTGTATATCGGCCAGCAGCTTCACAAAATCCGGGTGCAACGCCAGTTCGCAAAGCAGCGCGGTGTTAATGCGCCCGCTTTTCAGCAGGTCTATCATCTCGTCACTCAAACGCAGGTCTGCAAGATCAGCGTTTGGGTAACTTTTTGTTTCCGTCAGCCCCAGCAGGTAGTCGGCGGTCACGCCGTAATACTTTGCCAGCTTGATAAGGGCATAGTGGCTGATGTCCTTGAAGTCGTCCGCTTCGTAGCTGCCCAGCGCGGACTTGGAAAGCCCAGTCTGCTCCGCAAGTTGTTCCAGCGTCAGGCCACGCTCCACACGCAGGTCTTTTAGGCGTTCCTGTATTGTCAACGCCAATCTGCATACCCCCTCTTATGTTTATTTCATGCTTTCTTGGCACTCGCTGCATTCTCTGTCATGGATAGAAATGATACCCCCGCATTTTGGGCAAGTATATTTTTCTTTCTGCTGTTCCATGAACCTTTCCAAACCGTGTTGACGAACAAACTCGCTATTCTCCATAAGGCTTGCCTGATACCTTTTATTGTAGCTTTTTTCAAGTTTTTTTATCAGCTTGCATGGATAGTCGGGACATTCAAAACAATAGGACAGCCCTTTCCCCTTGATACAATCTTTTATCTTACATTTGCGGCAATGTTCCGGCTTTCCCATATCGCTGTTTAAGCAACCCGCACACGGCTTTTTATGATAACAATGCTTATAGCAAACCAAGCAGCTCATGCCGCAGGGGGCAAACATGACCGTATCAATTTTTTCAGTTGGCATTTTCATGGCTCGTCCTCCTTGTCGGCTTACTATTTATTTCATCTTACCACAAATCCGAGAGCGTGGAAATAGTGCATTTTTCAGCGGGATTTCCAACCTTTCGGATATACGGGACGGGCGGTCAAAAAAGTGTAGACTTGTGTTAGTTCATCGGTGGACAGGCACAAGTGAATGACCGTCCGAAAGAGATACCACCGGCAAGGGAAGCTCGGCCCACTTTATCCGGGCCGTGGTGTTGGAAAAGCTGGTGCTGGAACATCTGCAAAGGACAGTCCAGTATGTGCGGGAATACGAAAGCGAGTTTGTACGCTCTATGGGGGAAAGTCTGCGGCAGACCGCCGCAAGGAAATCTCCGCAAAGCGCCGGGAGCTGTCACAGGCTCAGCGGCGCATAGAGGAACTGGACAGGCTTTTCCAGCGGCTCTATGAGGACAATGTTTCCGGAAAAATCTCTGATGAACGGTTTGCAAAGCTGTCCGGCGGCTATGAAGCCGAACAGAAAGATTTACAGGAAAAGGTTGCTATCCTGCAAGCGGAATTGACGGGGCAGGAGGAACAGGCCATGAACCTTGACCGCTTTCTCGCCATCGTCAAGAAGTACACCGAGATAGAAAAACTGACGCCCACCATCTTAAACGAGTTTGTGGAAAAAATCATCGTCCACGCCCCGGACAAGAGTACGGGGAAACGGGTGCAGCAGGTGGAAATCAGCTATAACTGTGTCGGTGTGATTGAACTACCGGACACCAACGAAACGGACAGCAAAACGGCATAGCCAAAATGACTATGCCGCTTGCTGTGACAATACTTCTTTATTGGGGGCCGCCTTACCCCAGTTCCTTTTTATTATGGCAAGCTCAACTGCCGGCGCTGCGGCCACAGTGTTATTTCAACCGCAGCCGCGTCATTCTCCCGCCCTGGCCTCATTTTATTGCGGATCTATTTCAGTTCAATTTACTTTCATTATTATTTTCTTTCGGTTCTATTGCTTTCAGTATTGTTTTACTTCCAGCTCCACAACCGCCGGCTCACAGCCTTCCGCAGTAAAGGTTACCTTCACGGCGCCCGCCATGCTGCCTGCACGCACTGCCGCCATCACATAGCCATCGTAGGTTTTCCAAGTGGTATCCTGGTAGCTTCCCAGCGCCTGGGGATCTGCGCTTCCAAAGCCCTGGAGCGTTCCCACGCCTTCCACCTGCACAGTAACCTCTTTTACCGCCTGCAGGTTCTCCCTGCCGTCCTTATCCCGCAGCGAAACCATGAGGAAGGAAAGATCCGCGCCATCCGCCTTAAGGCTGCGGCGATCCGCTTCCACGCAAAGCGAAACCTCCTCCGCCGCGGTTTCCAGGATGTGCGTCCCGCTTATTTCACCGTCTACATAGCTGACAGCCTTCAGTTCCCCAGGCTCATAGGCGGTTTCGAAAGCTGCCGCAAAGCCTGCGCCTTCCCCTGCCGCCTTCCGTCCCAGGGATTTCCCGTTCAGGAACAGCTCCACCTCATCGGCATCTGAATAAACATCAATGCTCACCGGATTTCCTTCCTGTCCCTTCCAGGTCCAGCTGGCAATATTATTTTTCCACATCCAGGGCGTTTTCCCGCACTTTTCCCCATAATGCTCCGGACGTTCCACAGCGATATAGGGATTTTTGCGCAGGCCGTAAACAATTTCCCTTAAATAGCTGATGGGACGGCGGTAGCCGATGAGATTAATGTCACCGATATAGGCCACTCTGTCCGGCCAGTGGGAAGAAAAGTTCACAGTCCCGTCATAATAGAAAATCCCGATTCCCGCTTCTCCCAGATAGTCATAGCCCGTCCAGGTCATATCGCCTATCACATGCTTATTGTTCTTTACAATGCTCCACAGCCTGACAATGTCCGCCGGGAAGGTTTCTGTTCCCAGCACGATTCTGTTGGGACGGATCTGATGCTCCATCTCATGGCGGCCCGTCATATAATTATAGCCAGCGATATCCATGGCATCCACGAATTCGTCCGTTTTCTCCGTCATAATGCGGTGGGAGGCCATAGCGTCCGCCATCGGTCCCACCATCATTCCCATCATGCTGTTGAGTCCGTCGCTACCGCCCTCATTCTGGCCCGCGCCTTCCTTTTCGGCCTCCTGGCCCTCGTTTTGTGCCTGCTGCGCCGCTTTTGCGGCCTCCGCCATCATCTCTTCCGGTGTTTTTCCCAGAATATCCGACATAATCTGTCCCATGGAATCCATTACCGCCAGCATGCCGTTGATGGCGTTGGTGGTATATCTGGTATTGTCAAGGCTCTTGATTTTCTCATTGATTTTACGGTTAAGCTCCGCACCCTTGGCGGTTCCTGCCTCCTGAATCTCATTTCCCATACTGTAAAGGATGACGGAAGGATGGTTATAATCCTTTGCCACCAGCAGCTCCACATCCTTTTCCCAGTAATCCTGAAAATTCATGGAATAATCATTATTGTTTTTGGAACGTGTCCACATATCGGACAGCTCGTCCATTACAAGCATTCCCAGCCTGTCACAGGCGTCAAGCATGGCCCTGCTCATAGGGTGATGGGAGCTTCTGATGCAGTTGAAGCCCGCCTCCTTCATGATTTCACATCTGCGCTCCTCCGCCCGTTCCAGCGTACAGGCGCCGATAATCCCATTATCGTGGTGAATGCAGCTTCCCCGCAGCTTAACCTCCTTACCGTTGATTCTCAGGCCGTTAACCGCATCCAGGGAAAGCTTTCTGATGCCAAAATGATCCTCCGCCTCATCCCATACGGTTTCCTCCTGCACCACCCGTACAGCACAGTGATACAGATTCGGAGTATCGCAGTCCCATAAAAGAGGATGAACCACCGCCATTCTCTGCCTGACCGTAATTTCCGTACCACCGAACACCGTGGCATGGGCCGTATCCGAAGCCGCGATATTTCCCTGCGCATCCCTGATTTCCGTTATCAGGCAGATTTTCCTGTTGCATTTTTCCTCATTGACCAGTCTGGTTTCCACGGCGACCACCGCGGTATTTTCATCGATTTCCGGCGTTGTTATGCGCAGGCCATCCGTCTGGATGTGGAGACGCTTCCCAGTCAGCAGATTCACATTGCGGTAAAGGCCGCTTCCCGAATACCATCTGCTGTTCAGCTCCATTCCGTTATTGACGATAACCTTCAGTTCATTTTCCTGCCCGTATTTGAGAAAATGATCCAGGCATACGTAGAAATTGGAGTATCCGTGCGGATATCCCCCCGCATAGTCCCCGTTCACGTACACCCTGGCATTCATATAGGCGCCTTCCAGCTCCAGGATAACCGTTTCCTTTTCCCACTCCTCAGGGACGAAAAATTTCTTTCCATAGTGGTACAGACCTCCCGGATAAAATCCCGTCTGGCTGCCGTTTCTGGTATCAGGCGTCCTTTCCTCTTCCACCATGGCGTCATGGGGAAGCGTTACCTTTTTTTCCTCCTTTTTGCCGTTAAGGAAAGCCTCAACCAGGGAACCCCCGGCGTTGCTGCTCACCGTCCAGTCCTCATTAAATTGTTTTCTCAGCATACCTTACCTCCTTCTGCCTTCCGCAGGCGCAGCCGCCAAAAGAAGCCGGACAGCGCTCTTTATAAAAGGAGTATATAATTTTTGAAAGGTTTTTCGCAATAACCGGTCCCGCACATTTACATTTCGGCTGTGACCAAAACCGACTTCCTTTACGCCTGTTTTTTACTGCTTCCTCAGTTTTTTCTCCGTGGCCATCAGCCCGTTTTCATAGTTTTCTATCTTCTGGTTCAACCGTTCCAGAGAACGCTGCATATCCTCCATCCTGGCCGTCAGCTGATCCCTCTGCTCCATCAGCAGCGCCATTCTTGCATCAATGGTGGAATCCCCCTGTTGGAACAGCGCAACATATTCTATCAGCGCCTCTATCTGGACCCCTGCGCTTCTCATACACTTCATCAACTCTATCCATCTGCAGGATTCCTCATCATAGTTCCTGATGCCGCTTTTATTCCTGGGCACCTGGGGAATCAGCCCGATACGTTCATAGTAACGCAGGGTATCCTGCGTCATACCATATTTTCTGCTCACTTCCGCAATTGTCATAATCACTTGCGCTCCTTCTTAACTTATATTTATTGCATCAACCTGGTTTCCAAGTCTATCATAACACCTTGTCCCTGCTCCAGGTCAAGACCGTGCACACAGCTTATAAAAAATGCATGGTACAGTAGCTATTTACACACGAAATATGCTTGACAGAAAGTGGCCCTGCGCATATAATGAACATTGTTCAGTTGCGAATTTTCCTTTCAAACTAACGATTGATGCAACATCGCAGCCATGTCTGCGATATAAAAGAGGTATAAGCATGAATAAAAATGTCACTTCCCGGCAGGAGCTGATTGACGCTGCCATGGAAATTTCACGCACGGAAGGCGTCCATAAAGTAAACATCCGCAACATAGCCAAAAAATGCTCCATTTCAGTGGGTGTCCTGTATAATTATTTCCCGACAAAAACGGATTTGATTTTTGCTGTGGTGGAAGGCTTCTGGACGGATGTTCTGCGCACCCTTACCGGTATGGAACCAAAAACAGCCGGATTTACCGACTTTGTAGCTTCCTTATATGAAATAATGAATGCCCATCTCAATGATTTTGAACGTGACTGGCTTGCCCAGCTCGAAACCATGGATCCGGAAGATAAAAAAAGAGGACGCAGGCTGGAGGAACAGTGCTTCCAGGTACTCAGAAACCTTCTCCGGGACGCCCTTGACAGAGATCCGTCTGTTTCCCCGGATATCTGGAACGCGGATTATACGAAGGAACAGTTTGTGGAATTTGTTTTCCATCATTTGATGTCCCTGTTGCGCTCCGGCGCTGATAACTGCAGCTTTTTTACCAAAACCCTGCAGCGGATTCTGTATTAAAAAACCGGCAGCGGAATTTGCACTCATTGCGCCATCCGCCGCCGGGATATATTTACACTCAATATGAACATCGTTCACAACAAGGAGGTTCCCCATGAAAGTATCAAAGAAAACTCTGCTTCTTATTGCAGGCACGGTATGGCTGATCGCCGGAATTAATATTCTGCGCATCGGCCTTACCGTCCGCACGGAAAAATGGTCGCTGCCCATGTGCCTGTTAAGCCTGGCCGTCCTTCTTTCCTTCCACTTTTTTGTTTTCCGTAAAATGGTTGGCAAGCACACCTGCCGGATTGTCGGATATGAAGAAGAATTACAGCCCTTTTACCGCTTTTTCAACTGGCAGGCCTACTGCATCATGGCCTTCATGATGACCTTCGGCATCGGCCTGCGCGTCTCGGGGCTTGTTCCTGAGGTTTTCATCGCCGTCTTTTACAGCGGGCTGGGGCTCTCCCTTATTATTGCAGGCCTGGGCTTCTGCCGGCAGTTTATTAAATACCCGTAACGTTTTTTGTTTCTTCACAGTTTCTGCGCTTAACTGCCGGTCAGTTGCAGATATTTTCCTCTTTCTGCATCCTGAACTGTACAGGCGTAATCCCGTAAGACTTTTTAAAAAGCCGGTTAAAATGCTCCACGCTTTCATACCCTACGTCTGCGGCAATGGATTCCACGGTCTGGCCCGACTCCTTTAAAAGGGTCCTGGCCTTTCGCATCCTGGCTTCCCTGACCACATCCTGGAAATTCATGCCTGTTCTGCTTTTGATATATTTTGAAATATAGGGCCTTGAGAGGTTAAAATTCTCAGCCAGATTTTCCAGCGTCACCTCCGAATAATGCCCATTAATATATTTTATAATGTCCACGATTCTTTCCTCCCTGCCTTCCCGAAGATTTTCATTTTCCGCCAGCTTATTGCCCGCCGATACCAGCGCCGCAACGGAGCTTTTGATGATATCCTCATCGATTCCCACGCCCCAGTACTCCTTCCCTTTGCAGGTAATTCCCACATAGGCCGCCGCCTTGGATGAGGAACCCCTGGAAATCGCGTGCTCCTCATAAACCGTCAGCTCATAGCTGATTCCAAAATACATCTTAATGGCGTTACTGACCGCATCCAGCCGCCCGTTACCGGTAGTTTCAATCACTCTTTTTTCTTTTCCCTGTTCAATGGTCACCTGCGCCGTAATCCCGTTCTCCTGCCGGAAATGGCATTCAGGGATATGAAAAATGCTTCTTGGCAAAATATAATTTTCTTCAAAAATCTGATAAATATCCGCCGGTGCCAGCTCCTGGTGCCTTCTGTCGGAAACGCCCTTGACCAGATATCCCACCTCTTCCTTCATGCCGTCCGGAAGGGAAATCCCATAATTCTGCTTCAGTATAAAAGCAATCCCTCCCTTACCCGACTGACTGTTAATCCGGATAACATCGGATTCATACTCCCTGCCCACGTCCCTGGGATCTATCGGCAGGTAAGGCACCGTCCACCGGCTGCCGCTCTTGCCTTCCTTCCGCCATGCCATGCCCTTGGAAATTGCGTCCTGATGGGAGCCTGAAAATGCCGTAAATACCAGGTCACCGGCATAAGGCGTTCTTTCATTCACCTTCATTCCCGTCAAAAGCTCATAGGTCTCCCGGATTTTCATAATATTTCCAAAATCCAGCCCCGGTTCCACGCCATGGCAGACCATATTCATGGCCACCGTAACAAGATCCACGTTTCCGGTCCGCTCCCCGTTCCCGAATAAAGTGCCCTCCACTCTGTCCGCGCCGGCCAGGATTCCGAATTCCGCGTCGCTGATACCGCAGCCCCTGTCGTTATGAGGATGTACGCTGAGCACAACCCCGTCCCTGTATTTCAGATTTTTATGGATATATTCCACCTGACAGGCAAATACATGCGGCATGGCAACCTGAACCGTGGTAGGTATGTTGATAACGGCCTTATGCTCCTTATCCGGCTTCCACACATCCAGCACCGCATTGCATACCTCCACCGCATAATCCACTTCTGTCCCGGGAAAGCTCTCCGGGCTGTATTCAAAGGTAAAGTTCCCTTCTGTTTCTTCCGCCAGCGTCTTAAGCAGCTTCGCGCCGTCCACCGCCAGCTTTTTCACCTCTTCCCTGCTCTTTCCAAACACCTGCTCCCTCTGTGCCACAGAGGTGGAATTATAAAGGTGGACGATGGCATGAGGCGCGCCCTTCACAGCTTCAAAGGTCTTTCTGATAATATGCTCCCTCGCCTGGGTAAGCACCTGAATCGTCACGTCCTCCGGAATCATATCTCTTTCGATTAACGCCCTGATAAACGCATATTCCGTATCAGAGGCCGCCGGAAAGCCCACCTCGATTTCCTTAAAGCCGATTTCCACCAGCATCCTGAAAAATTCCAGCTTTTCTTCCAGTCCCATCGGCTCAATGAGCGCCTGGTTCCCGTCTCTGAGGTCCACACTGCACCAAATCGGCGCTTTTTCAATTGTATCCTTTTTCACCCAGTCATAAGTAACCTCGGGCGGCATAAAATAAGCTCTGCCATACTTTTCTGCTGCTTTCATTCCTTTTCCTCCTTACCGGTTCCGGATTTCCGGCTGCGCCTGCAGAAGGCTTTTTCCAGGATGCTTTTAATCAAAAGCCCTGCTAGAAGTGCGCCTTACCGCCGGCCATCTGCTTTACGGGACAAAAAAAGTCTCTATAAAAATGACTTCCCGAAAATCCGGTCATTCTTATAGAGACGTAAATTCACCTTTACGCGGTACCACTCTATTTCATGCTGCTTACGCACCATGCACTCAACGGCACTAACATGCCTTTCCTCTTTCTACGGCGGGTATTCCGTCTGCACCTACACAGCCCCTGCGGGCCTTCAGTCAGCTGCTCCAAGGTCAGTTCACAATCCGCTTCTGACTGCCTCGCACCGCCCGGCAGTTCTCTGTTTTCCAGCTTCTGGCTACTACTCCTCTTCTCAGCATTTGTTTCATATTCAGTTTTGTAAATACTAACACAGATTAAAAAATCCTACAAGGTATAATTTTAATCAATATTATTGATTTATTTTAACATTTATATCTGACAGGGGAGTACAGCAGCAGTTCTTTCCCTTCCATTAACCGGTGAAAAGACAGTTTTTACCCTCATTTTACTAAAACCTTCAGGAAAGCGGCCACATTCATCCTGTGAAGCTAAGTTTCCAGGCCAAAGCCCACGGCTTCCGCCACCCTTATGTCAAGGCCACGACAAAAAATTTAATACATTCGTTGGCGTAATTTATCTTAATAACAGAGCAACAGAATATTATAATTACGCATTAATATATTTCTTTAACCTCTCAAGCCCTCTCTCTCCGAAAGGATTTCCGGGATTATATTTACAGACTTCTTTATATAGTATCACAGCCTCAATCTGCCTGTTACAGCTTTCATATAATTTTGCAAGTACTGTACGGGCATGCAAATTTTTGGAGTCTATTTTTATGACCTCTCGGAGGACTTCTTCCGCTTCTTTTTCACGTCCCTTTTGTTTCGAGAGCAGTTTTCCCAATTCCGTTCGGGCTGGTAACTGTTTTGGATAATTGTCTACAACAGTTCTAAATTTTTCTTCGGCAAGTGTATTATCGCCTAAATCCCGAGCCCAAATACCCCATTCTGTATAAAGTTTTGCCAAATCCAGGCTACCATCTATTTCTGGAGCAATTTTATTTAAAATGCTATTTAACGAAACATTATTTCTGAATGTATTTTGCTGAAATCTGGACCATAAATATCCTAAACACAATTTTGCCATTCCTGTATTCGAAAGATTTAAATTATTCTTTGTAATACGATTGTATATTTCATCCATATAATCTCTGTATTTAATCTGACCAACATTATATTTTTTCCCTTTTTGGAATTCTCGTTTATTTACCATATTTATCAAGAGCAATTCAATCTCATTTTCATCCATACATTGTAACAAATTCAGCATTAAAAAATTAATTGAAACTGTTTCCTTATGAAACAAAAAAAACAGTTCTGCAATAACATCATGTTTGGGTTGTAAAGTATCGTTATGAAAAATGACAGGCTCAATATGGCGTGCCATCAACCTTTCATTTAAGAGCCCTCTTAACTTCCTCTCTTTTAATTCAAAATATTTACAAAAAAGCGTAATTGTAATTGGTGTATTAAATATTTTTAACGCAGCAATGACCCCATATAACTCTTTCTGTGTGTATATTTCACCTTTTCCAAATTCACTCTCTATGAAACTTTCCCATTCTTCCCAATCCAATTTAATATCTCCAGGTTTTGACGCTCTTTTCTTTAATTCAAAGAGAGTTCGGTAAATTAGCTCAACCAAGCTAACAGTAGGTTTGCTGTATCTACTCAATACTGTTTGTACACTGCTTAGCCTGTCCTTTTCTTCTACAATTCCCTCCCCTACAAGAAACAGGGTACATTTTTCCAGTATCTTTTTTCTTCTTTCCTGTGTTTCTGGAAATGGATAAGATATGTAGTCTTTCAAAGCAAGTGTTGGCTCAGATTGTCCCAAACCTTGTAAAATAATCATTTGTGCATCATCAAACCAATACAATAAAAAGTCCTGATCAGGATCAGCAAGCAATGTGAGCCTATTTGCTCTCTCGGCCATAATAAGCTGTATCTTATCATTATTCGGCCACGTTTTTTGTAAATTTGAAAAAGAAGCTTTACCTTCATAAGGATTTTCAATACATAATAAAATCCGTTGCCCAACAGGTATCGACGCTATAAGATGATTGAAAAAAGCTGCTGCTTTCTGTTCTGTAATTATGTCCTTGTTTGATAAAGATAACCAGACCGCTACTCCTCCGGAGGAAGTCCATTGCACAGCTGCATGCATCATCAGACTTGTCTTTCCTAATCCGCCATTTCCAGCAATAATAACAGGATGGCCGCCTTCAACTAAATTTTCAACTTTTTTGATAATCTCCATATGAGGAATATTATGCTCCGCACTAACTACTTTAAACATTGTAACAAATCTATTATCCACCATATAGTAACGTTTGACATCTAAATCGGTGCATGAATTTTTTGCATCTACGATGCGCTTTGGAGAAATAACAAACGCTATATCACTGATGTTTTGTTGCTTTAATTGATTTGCTAAACCCGAAACTCCCTCTAGATTTTTCTGCAAAGAAATTAGTGTCTCTGATAATTTATCCAACTTATTCTGTGTCAGAATGTCATGCAGCCATTCCACAAAATCCGGATTTTCCATCCAAGCCTCCAACAGATATGCTAACATGATTTCTGCCTCTGCTTTACTTGCAATTTTTAAAGACACCATATCGGTAACGCTTGGAACAGTATCACGTTTTAGACACGACTCCCAATACCCAAGGATATGTTTTTCCAATGGCGTGCCTATCTCATCTTTCCTATATTGACGGTATTCACAATATGAATCATATGCCTCTTTTGATTTATTGCGTATAGCGGCAAACGTTTCCTTAATATGGGTGTCATCTTGATTTTTAAAATGATCATAAAGAGTTATAATAGACCCTGCAAACCCAATCTTAGTATTTAAACTACTTAAAATTTGTTCTAAAATAGTACCCATTGAAAATTCCTCCCAATAATATAACTCCAATTTGTCGCATTTAAATTTAAAAATATTATATCACTATATGTCATATTGTTGGTAATAAAAGGTTAAAATAAAACAAATCTCAGCAAAACTATTTACGATAGACACAAAGTTTTGTCGAATCCTGTCGTCACGAACTTAGTCATACAAGCACATACACGCCTCCGTTTGGAGCATTACCCGCAGTATAAAAAATCCGCATCCCCTTTTTTCAAAGGCAGATGCGGATTTTTATACCGGAATGAATTCCATGGAGTTCTTTCCGGTTAATACTTTACTTTCCCATAACTGAAACTATTTCCAGTTAACGATCTTTCCGAAGTCAGGCTTCAGAGCTGCGCCGCCTACCAGGCCGCCGTCAATATCAGGCTGAACGAACAGTTCCGGAGCGGTAGCTGCATTTACAGATCCGCCGTACTGGATGCGGATAGCTTCTGCAGTTGCTTCGTCATAGATTTCACCGATGCATACACGGATTGCAGCACAAACCTCCTGCGCCTGCTCTGTGGTTGCAGTCTTGCCGGTTCCGATTGCCCAGATAGGCTCGTAAGCGATAACGGCTGTCTTAGCCTGCTCCGCTGTTACGCCCAGGAATGCAATCTTAATCTGCTGACGAATCCAGTCGATAGTAATTCCCTGCTCTCTCTGAGTAAGGGACTCGCCGCAGCAGATAATAGGAGTAATGCCATGCTCAAAAGCTTTGAGAACCTTCTTATTAACGGTCTCATTCGTTTCTGCAAAATACTCTCTTCTTTCAGAATGTCCAATGATAACGTATTTAACGCCAACATCAGTAAGCATATCAGGAGCGATTTCTCCGGTGTAAGCACCTTTCTCCTCATAATACATATTTTCAGCACCGATTTCGATGTTGCTTCCCTTAGCAGCTTCAATAGCGGGGATGATATCAATTGCAGGCACACAGAATACTACGTCAGCATCTTCTGTTGCTACAAGAGGCTTTAAGGTATTGATTAATTCAACAGCCTGGCTGGGAGTCATGTTCATCTTCCAGTTTCCGGCGATGATTTTCTTTCTTGCCATGATTATGGTCTCCTTAATATAAAAGTGAATTTTATCGTTTGCGGGAGGCAGCTCGCAGGCTGTCTCCCCGCGTTAAATAATATTATTTGTCATTTGCTGCTGCAACTCCGGGAAGCTCTTTGCCTTCCAGGAATTCCAGGGAAGCGCCGCCGCCGGTGGAGATGTGGCTCATCTTGTCACCAAAGCCAAGCTGGTTAACAGCCGCTGCGGAATCGCCGCCGCCGATGATGGTGGTTGCATCAGTTTCAGCCAGAGCCTTTGCAACTGCAATGGTTCCTTTTGCAAGAACAGGGTTCTCAAATACGCCCATAGGTCCGTTCCAAACAACGGTCTTGGCGGATTTAACAGCGTCTGCATAAGCCTCTGCCGTCTTAGGTCCGATATCCAGTCCCATCATGTCGGCAGGGATTGCATCTGCAGCATAAACCTCAACTTCGATTTCTGCATCGATCGGGCTGGGGAAGGACTTTGCAACAACAGCATCTTCGGGAAGAAGCAGCTTCTTGCCAAGCTTCTCAGCCTTTTCCATCATTTCCTTGCAGTATTCAACTTTTTCATCATCCACTAAGGATGCGCCGATTTCATATCCTTTTGCTTTCAGGAAGGTAAATGCCATACCGCCGCCAATGATCAGGGTATCGCATTTTTCAAGCAGATTGGAGATAACATTCAGCTTATCTGCAACCTTTGCGCCGCCAAGAATAGCAACGAAAGGTCTTACGGGATTCTCTACGGCATTTCCAAGGAAGTCGATTTCCTTCTGCATCAGATAACCAACAACTGCGGTATCAACCAGCTGTGCCACACCAACGTTGGAGCAGTGTGCTCTGTGAGCGGTACCGAAAGCGTCGTTTACAAAAACGTCGCACAGGGAAGCCAGCTCTTTGGAGAAAGCTTCGCCGTTCTTAGTTTCTTCTGCTCTGTAACGGGTATTCTCAAGAAGGATAACGTCTCCGTCCTTCATAGCTTCTACTGCTGCTTTTGCATTAGATCCAACCACTTCAGGATCTGCTGCAAATTTTACTTCCTGGCCAAGCAGCTCGGAAAGACGTGCTGCAACAGGTGCCAGAGACAGCTCCGGCTTGGGTTCTCCCTTAGGCTTTCCAAGATGGGAGCAAAGGATAACCTTTCCTCCGTCTGCGATCAGCTTTTTGATAGTAGGAAGCGCTGCAACCAGACGGTTTTCATCTGTGATTTTGCCTTCCTTCAGCGGTACGTTGAAGTCGCATCTGCAAAGGACGCGTTTTCCTTTTACGTTGATATCATCAACGGATTTCTTATTCAATGACATGGTAAAAACCTCCTTAAAAATGAAAGAAGGATCCGGCCCTCATCAGACCGGACCCTTTATGAGCCTATGCCTTTACACCAGCTGGATTAAATTATGCTTCCAGCAGCTTGCCAAAGTGTTTGATTGTACGAACCATCTGGCTTGTGTAAGAATTCTCATTGTCGTACCAGGAAACAACCTGTACTTCAGATGTATTCTCGTCAATAGGAAGAACCATGGTCTGAGTAGCATCAAACAGGGAACCATATCTCATACCGATGATATCGCTGGATACGATTTCGTCTGTGTTGTAGCCGAAGGATTCGTTTGCAGCAGCCTTCATAGCTTCGTTGATAGCTTCTTTTGTAGGCTGTCCTTTAACTACTGCTGTCAGGATTGTGGTAGATCCTGTAGGGGTAGGAACACGCTGAGCGGAACCGATCAGCTTGCCGTTCAGTTCAGGGATTACCAGGCCGATAGCCTTAGCAGCACCTGTGCTGTTGGGAACGATATTCACTGCTGCTGCACGGCTTCTTCTCTTGTCGCCCTTTCTCTGAGGACCATCCAGAGTCATCTGATCGCCTGTGTAAGCGTGGATTGTGCACATAATACCGCTCTGGATCGGGAAAGCGTCGTTAAGAGCTTTAGCCATGGGAGCCAGGCAGTTTGTTGTACAGGAAGCAGCGGAGATGATGTGATCATCTTTGCTCAGAGTTTCATGGTTTACATTGTAAACGATGGTAGGAAGATCGCTTCCGGCAGGTGCGGAAATGATAACGTGCTTAGCGCCGGCATCGATATGAGCCTGTGCTTTTGCTTTGGAGGTGTAGAATCCGGTACATTCCAGAACTACGTCTACTCCGATTTCTCCCCAAGGAAGCTCTGCAGCGTTAGCTTTTGCATAAATCTTGATTTCTTTTCCATCAACAGTGATGGAATCTTCGCTGAAAGATACCTTGTCTGCCAGAGCGTATCTGCCCTGTGTTGAATCATATTTCAGTAAGTGAGCCAGCATTTCGGGAGATGTTAAATCATTGATTGCTACGATTTCAAATCCTTCTGCTCCGAACATCTGTCTGAAAGCAAGACGTCCAATACGGCCAAAACCATTAATTGCTACTTTTACTGCCATTTTTAATTCCTCCTAAAAATGTTTTTTTATATTCTTTTATCAAGCACAGCAAATGGACCCACGTCCAGCGTAAGTCCTCACCTTGGACATTGCGGATTGGCATCCGGGCCTGTCCCAAAAGCTTGACAAAATTTTATCAGCACAATCATTTTACCTAATCTGCATAAAAATATCAAGACGTAATTAAAAAATTATTGGAAATCGCCCATTATTTTACAAAAAGTTTATAATTGGAGGGCTGGGGCTATCATAAAAATAAAAGGAAAGAGGTGGTTTGGAAATAGTTTGAGGAGGGTAATTTTCTTTGCGTTTTTTTGGGGGATAGGATATACTTTTTAGAAGGATTTCACTTTTTATATATAATAGTGGATTGTTTAATGATGATAAGAAAGGCGGTTTTTGTATGGCTATTCGGGCGGATTTTCATTTGCATTCTTCTTTTTCGGGGGATTCTAAGGCTCCTATGGGGGAGATGGTTGAGAGAGGGATTGCGTTGGGGCTTGGGCAAATGTGTTTTACGGAGCATATGGATTTTGATTTTCCGGTTTCGGAGGGGATTCCGAAGGGATTTTTTGAGGTGAATACGGATGCTTATCTGTATGAGCTGCTGCGGTGCAGGGCGGTTTATGGGGACAGGATTAAGCTTTGCTTTGGGGTGGAGCTGGGGCTGCAGGCTTATCTGGCCGAGGTGCAGGAGGGATATGTGAATTCTTTTCCTTTTGATTTTATTATTGGGTCTTCGCATTTGTGTAATGGGAAGGATCCGTATGATGCGGAGTTCTTTGCGGGGAGAAGTGAAGAGGCGGCTTACAGGGAGTACTTCGAATCCATAATTGACAATCTTGAGGTGTTTCATGATTTTGATATTTATGGGCATCTGGATTATGTGGTGCGGTATGGTCCGGATCAGGATAAGTTTTATACATATGAAAAGTATCGGGATTTGTTTGAGAGGATGCTGGAGCTGCTGTTGGAGAATGGGATTGGCGTGGAAGTCAATACCGGGGGGATCGGTTATGGGCTGAAGGAGCTTCATCCTTGCCGGGAGGTGCTGAAGCGTTATCATGATCTGGGCGGGGAAATTGTGACGGTCGGGTCGGATGCTCACAGGCCTGCGGATATTTGCAGGGAGTTCAAGAGGGCTGAGGAGTTTCTCAGGGACTGTGGTTTTTCTTATTATACGGTGTTTGATAAGCGTACTGCTTCTTTTATAAAGCTGTAGGCTGTCTTTTTCCGGCTCCTTATACGTTTTTGCAGGAGGGCTCCTCAGGCGGTCTTTTCCGGGGAGTTTTCTCCGGGGAACTTTTTTCGGGGAGGCTTCCTTTGGAGCCGGACAGACAGTGGTAATTTCCCGGAAGAGGCGGTTACATGCCGCAGAGGACGATGACCCGTTCCGGTGTTGTCTGTGCGGGTATGCTTCTGGTGGTCTGGCTGTATTGTACGGCCAGGGTATGGTTTCCCGGGTTTCCCATGAAGGTCTGGTTATTTGAGGTAACTACCTGGGTGGTGGGAGCCAGGTTGAGCTTGAGGCTCTGGTCGCTGCTCATGAGGAGGTTGTTGAAGTATCCCACAAATACATTCTGGCCTTCCTGGCGGGGCGCGATGACCGCCGCTTCATATTGGGGCGGGTAAATCGCAGGAACCGCTGTATCGCCGCTGTAGAAAACGGTAACGGGCATGCTTTCATAAAGGGTGGTATAGTCTACCACGAAGGTGGAGGCGTTCATTAAAAAATTTACGGTATTTCCCGCTTCATTTTCTACGGTCACCATCTGGGTGCATCCGTCATATCGTCCCATCATTCCCGGTGCAATTTCCAGGTGGGTGACAACGCCTTCAAATACCATGTAGACAGGTCTCTGTCTCATTCTGTACGAATTAAAATCCATATCCAATTTTCTGTTTTCCTTTATGGCCTTTTTCTTATGTTTATGCGGTAAAGGGAAAGAAGTGCCTGTAGCATCCCATTTCCGGCCAAAACCGCCCTATCGGGCAGGGCGTCTGCTGCCGGGACAGGGAAGTTTGCTACATTCGCTTAAAACATTTCTTCAAATTTCCTTCATAATCCAGGCTTCCGTCCAGTCCGAAGGCTTTAAAAGCTGCATTTTTATCCCTTTTATTCGCCGGATGGTTCAGCTTTCTCCGGGCATTACTGCGGTAATAGGGTTCGTTGGAATGTGCATTGATGCATTCCTGCAGTGCATCCAAATCCAGGGAAAAACCAATGCCTTCATTCCTGTAGTCTTTGTGGCACCAATCCTCATCATCGTACGCTTCATATTCAAAAAGGGACAGTTCCCTGTATATCAGGCCGTATTGAAGGTATGCGATGTCTCTGTCCTGGTAGTTTATGCTTTTGCTGGTTGAGATTGGCGCATCATCCAGATCACGGTTCGTTACCTTTCTGTTTCCGATGATTTTATACTCGCCATAATAAATTCGGTTGTCCATGACGGCCTGGGGCGGCAGGGAAAGTCCCCGTTCCAATTCATCGATATCTGCATTGATATTATCGCTGATTTTATGGTACACCTTTACAATAAGCGCCGGGCCCATCAGATTAGCCAGGCCGTAATTCTTATTTTGCTTAAATTCTTCTGTTTTCCTGCGTTTTGCGACATCGATTAAGATTTTCCCGAAGCCATACTGTCTTCTTCCGATTTTAAAGGCGAAAATATCGCCCTCTTTATATTTCTGATGTACTCTTTTCTCGTATTTAAAGCGTTCCAAATCCTCAAGGTCATCTTGTGCAGTTTCCTCTATCCAGTTTTTCAGCCAGTTTTCCAAAACCGGGGCAGTGACATCGTTTTTGATATCTTCAAAATAGAAGGTCTTTTGTGTCGTATAATTGGCTATCATTATATAGCTTCCTTCGCATGCAAAATATACATTAACAGGCCTGAAGGACTGTGTGGCGGTAAAATTCAATTTCTTAGGCTTTCCTTTTGCAGTTTTGGGCAGGACCAGCTTTTTGTCTTCTGCAGTCTCTACATAGAGTTCACTTTCCCTGTATCTGAAATTTTCCTCCCGGCAGTCTGAAGTAATAATTTCCTTTTTAATAATATTCCCGTCAAAATAATATAGGGTGCCTTTGATATCCATCACTTCCCAATGCGCTTCCACAGGTTCCAGCCCCAGATACCTTCTTTGTTCATTAGTTAACATAAATTTGTTATCCACAAAGGTTCTCCTTCCCTTTCTATGCCACAGCGTGTACTAAGTTAAAATATACGCTTCTTCGGCCTTTTTATCATTCTACTACAATTCCGGATCCATGGATATAGTGTATTCGCAGCACAAAACCTGACAGAGCTATCAACGGCAAAACGGCATAGTCTGCACGACTATGCCGTTTTGTCTCTCTATTTTTTCCGCAGGCTGCGGCCTGAACGGACAGCGCCAGGATAAACGCATCAGCGCAGGCGCTGTCCTTCCCGACGTCCGGGTCTGCAGCATCAAGCCGTCTTTCTTTTTACTCTATGGTTCCGCCGCCCAGTACATATTCGCCGTCATAGAAAACAACGGCCTGGCCCGGGGTTACGGCGCGGACCGGCTCTTCAAAGGTGCATTTGATTCGGTCCTCTCCTGTCTTTTCTATGAGGCAGAAGGTGCCGCTGTGGCCATAGCGTATTTTGGCTTTCACACGCATGGGCTGCTCCAGATCCGGGACGGACATGAAATTCAGGCCGCTGCAGGTGAGTGTGCGTGAAAAGACATCTTCATTTTCTCCGATGATAACTTCATTGGTTTCCGGGTTGATCCGCGTGACAAAGACCGGATGTCCCATGGAAAGGTTCAGGCCCTTTCTCTGGCCTACGGTATAGTGGGTGATACCTTTATGTTTCCCAAGGATTTCTCCGGTAACGGATACGAAATTGCCGGGGCCGGGGACAGAGTCTGTGCATTCCCTTTCGATAAAAGCGGCATAATCGTGATCCGGTATAAAACAGATTTCCTGGCTGTCTTTTTTGTGCGCTACCGGCAGCCCCGCTTCCCAGGCTATCCTGCGGATCTCATCCTTAGGGTAGGCGCCTACAGGCATCAGGGTATGGGCAAGCTGCTTCTGGGTCAGGTTGTAAAGGGCGTAAGTCTGATCCTTTGCCGCCGTAACGGAATTGCGTATAGCGTATCTTTTGTTGGGAAGCTGTTCAATGCGGGCATAGTGGCCGGTTGCGATATAATCGGCTCCCAGTCCCAGGCTTTTGGTGAGCAGGGATTCCCATTTCACATACCTGTTGCAGGCAATGCATGGGTTGGGGGTTCTGCCCTTCAGGTATTCCGCCGTAAAATAATCCATCACATATTTTCTGAATTCCTTCTTGAAATTCATAACATAGTAAGGAATATCCAGCTTTTCGGCAACCCTCCTGGCATCGTCCACAGCGCTCAGGCCACAGCAGCCTCCGTTTTCTTCCCTGGTTTCCTCCGCCTCATCCTGCCAGATCTGCATGGTGACGCCGATGACCTCATACCCCTGTTCTTTCAGCAAAAGGGCAGCCACGGAGGAATCCACGCCTCCGGACATGCCCACAACTACTTTTTTGCTCATATTTTAGTATTCTTCCTCTGCTTCTTCTTCTCCTTCGTGAATATCGGACTTGGGTTTTTCCAGTCCTTCAATGGTAATGCCGTGCTTCTGGGCATAGTCCCAGAGCGCCGCATGGATGGCCTCCTCTGCGAGCAGGGAGCAGTGTACCTTTACGGGCGGAAGGCCGTCCAGCGCCTCCATAACCGCCTTATTAGTCACTTCCATGGCTTCCTGGATGCTCTTGCCCTTTACCAGCTCGGTTGCCATGCTGCTGGTGGCAACAGCCGCGCCGCAGCCAAAGGTTTTGAATTTAACGTCGCGGATAATGCCTTCTTCGTCAATATCCAGATAAATTCTCATGATGTCGCCGCATTTGGCGTTTCCTACGGTGCCAACGCCGCTTGCGTTCTCTATTTCCCCCACGTTACGGGGATGTTCAAAATGATCCATTACTTTTTCGCTGTACATATCGTTATCCTTTCCGTTTCCTGATTGATTTCCTTATTTCTGTTTTTTTACAAAATCCTCATACAGAGGAGACATATTTCTGAGTTTGGTTACGATTTCCTTAATTGCGGCCACCGTTGTGTCCATTTCTTCCTTCGTATTTTCTTCATTCAATGTCAGACGCAGGGAACCATGCGCGATTTCATGAGGAAGGCCGATGGCAAGAAGGACATGGGAGGGATCCAGGGAGCCCGAGGTACAGGCAGAACCGCTGGAAGCGCAGATGCCTTTCATATCAAGCATGATAAGAAGGGATTCACCTTCCACAAAGCGAAAGCTGAAATTCACGTTGTTTGGAAGCCTTCTGTTACGATCTCCGTTCAGGCGGCAGTAAGGGATTTCCTTTTCAATCTGCTCTATCAGATAGTCTCTCAGTTCGGTTTCCTTTGCCCGTTTCTCTTCCAGAATGGAAAACGCCCGTTTGGCAGCGGCGCCCATGCCTACAATGCCCGGAACGTTCTCCGTGCCGGCCCTTCTGCCACGCTCCTGCTGCCCGCCGTGGATAAAGGAACGGATCTTGATTCCTTTCCTGATATAAAGGAAGCCGATTCCCTTCGGTCCGTTCAGCTTGTGCCCGCTGGCGCTGAGCATATCGATATGGCATTCATCCACATTGATCGGCAGCTGGCCATAAGCCTGTACTGCGTCCGTATGGAACAGGACATTGTGTCTGGACGCGATTTCACCGATTTCCTTAATGGGCTGGACTGTACCGATTTCATTATTGGCAAACATGATGGAAATCAGGATAGTGTCCGGCCGGATGGCTTTTTCCAGCTCGTCCAGCTTTACTATACCATTTTCGTCCACATTTACATAAGTAATTTCACAGCCCTTCTTCTCCAGATATTCACAGGTATGGAGAATGGCGTGATGCTCTATTTTGGAGGTGATGATATGCTTTCCTTTGGATGCATAGGCCTCCGCAGCAGCTTTCAGCGCCCAGTTGTCCGCTTCAGAGCCTCCGGCCGTGAAATAAATTTCATTGCTGGCAGCGCCCAGGGAACCGGCTATGATATCCTTCGCCTCGCTCACGGCCTTCTTGCTCTCCGTGCCCAGGGAATAAATGCTGCTGGGGTTCCCGTAGTTCTCCGTGAACCAGGGAAGCATGGCCTGTACCACCTCAGGCGCGGTTTTCGTGGTTGCCGCATTATCCAGATAAATCAGTTTATTCATTATTCTACTCTCCTGTCTGCATGAAATGCATGCTTTTTCTATATGGAGACGGTTTTGGGGGAATATCAATTCCTACTAAACCGCTTCGTTTTCTATGGTTAATATAACACTGCCTCTGCGTTCTGTCAACAGGCTCCTCTGCATATATTTACCAAAAGAGCCATTGCGGTCACTGTTTACAGTCACTGTCCGCGCAAAGATTGGAGCAGTATGCGCATTAAGAAAAATACCCTGATCACCGGAACGATCATTCTTACAGTCACAGGCCTTGCCAGCCGTCTCATCGGTTTCTTTTACCGCATCTTTCTTTCCCGGCTGTTCGGCGAAGAAAATATGGGAATTTATCAGCTGATCGGGCCGGTCATGGCTCTCGTTTTTTCCCTGTCCGCGGCCGGGCTGCAGAACGCCATTTCCAAGTTCGTGGCAGGTGAAACAGCTACCCATGATTATAAAGCATCTTTGCGCATTTTGCTAGTAGGATTTACATTCTCGCTCACTTTATCCACCTGCTGTCTCATTGGCGTTTATAATTTTTCTGATTTTATTGCTTCTTATCTGCTGTTTGAACCCAGATGCGCGCCGCTTCTACGTATTGCAGCGCTGTCTTTCCCGTTTGCCTCCGTCCATTCCTGCATCAATGGCTATTTTTACGGTGTCAGGAAAACCGGCGTCCCTGCGGCAACACAGCTTACCGAACAGCTCTTCCGGGTGGGAAGCGTCTTCCTTATCGCTTCCATGTGCATAAAGGAGGGAAAGGAGCCTACCATCGCGGTTGCCGCAGCCGGTCTCGCCATTGGAGAGCTTTCCTCCATGCTTCTTGCCCTTCCCGCAGCATACCTTCATTTTGTAAAAAAAGCATACCCCGGCGGAAGGCCGCCCTCCGGCACGCTGCACCGTAAAACCACAGGCTCCGGCCCGGCCCGGCTCGTTCAGGCTTATGGCAGGCTGAGCCGTCAGATTCTTGGTTTTGCTGCGCCATTAAGCGCCAACCGGCTGTGCCTGAATGTCCTCCAGGCCATTGAAGCCGCCTGTATTCCGGCAAAGCTGCAGGTTTACGGCCATTCGGTCAGTGATTCCCTGAGTGTTTACGGCGTATTGACGGGAATGGCCCTGCCACTTATTTTTTTCCCGGGCACACTGACCAACTCTGTTTCCGTACTGCTCATGCCCGCCATATCCGAGGCCGATGCCACAAATAACCAGAAGGTCATCCGCAAAGCCGTCCGCAAATGCCTTGGATACTGCCTTCTGCTGGGCTGTATCTGCCTTGTGTGTTTTCTGACGTTCGGCCCCACGGTGGGAAGGATGCTGTACAACAGTGAAATGGCCGGCCATTTTATTATGATTCTCAGCTTTATGTGCCCTTTTCTGTACCTGAACACCACCCTGACCAGCATTCTCCACGGCCTTGGCAAAACCGGCTATTCCTTTTTCCTCAACCTGACCAGCATTCTGCTGCGTCTGCTTTTTGTTTTCCAGGCCATACCTGTCTATGGAATCAGGGGATATCTGGCCGGTATGCTGCTAAGCCAGCTTTACACCACGCTCTGCTGCCTGATCCCTCTGCGCAAATATCTGCTTCCGGGCTGAACAGACCGATGCCGGCTGGTGGACACAGAGGTGCGGCCACAGGGCAGCGATGGCAGGAGCCCAAACGGGGGGGGAACAGTAACACATCTGCGCAGACCTGCCTGAAAGCTTCCCGGGAAAACTTGCACATTACGTTTTTCTATATTATAATGTACGCGGACAGTTGCATCCGATACCGCCTGCGGCGGAGACTGCCTGTCCGTGAAGGAGGCTGCCCGAAGGCCGGATGGTTTTCGTTTATCCGGACGACGCGTTTTCATTTCCGGCAGCGATATCGTTCTGACGGCGGAGCAATAACTGCCGGCGGACGGTTTTATTTTTACAGAGGAGATTATGTATCATGAGTTTTGAATTTATAAGGAAATTACCCACCCCTGATGAAATCAGGAAAGAATATACCATGCCGGAAAGGCTGGTCAGGCTGAAGGAAGAACGGGATCAGGAAATAAGGGATGTCATTACCGGAAAAAGCAATAAATTTCTTGTGATTATCGGCCCCTGCTCCGCAGACAATGAAGACGCTGTCTGTGATTACATAGCAAGACTTGCAAAAGTAAATGAAAAGGTAAAGGACAAGCTAATCCTGATTCCCCGGATTTACACCAACAAACCCCGCACCACCGGCGAAGGCTATAAGGGAATCGTGCACCAGCCTGATCCGGAGAAAAAGCCCGACTTCCTGCAGGGACTTATCGCCATGCGGAAAATGCACATTCGCGCCATCGATGAATCCGGCCTTACCGCTGCAGATGAAATGCTTTATCCTGAAAACTGGCGTTATCTTTCCGATATTCTCTCTTATGTGGCTATCGGCGCGCGCTCCGTGGAGGATCAGCAGCACCGCCTTACCGTCAGCGGCTTTGACGTCCCCGCAGGTATGAAAAACCCTACCAGCGGCGATTTCTCCGTGATGCTCAATTCCGTATATGCGGCGCAGCATCCCCATTCCTTCATCTACAGGGGCTGGGAGGTCAACACCACAGGCAATGAGCTTGCGCATACCGTGCTGCGTGGCGCCACCAACAAACACGGCCGTAATATTCCCAACTACCATTATGAGGATCTGAATACGCTTCTCACCCTCTATAATGAACGGGATCTGAAGAATCCCGCCTGCATCATTGATGCCAACCACAGCAATTCCGACAAAAAGCATGAACAGCAGATACGTATCGTCAAGGAGGTCATGCACAGCCGCAAGCTGAACAGAGACATCCATTCTCTTGTAAAAGGCGTTATGGTGGAAAGCTACATCGAGGAGGGCTGCCAGAAGGTCGGCGGCGGGGTATATGGCAAATCCATCACCGATCCCTGCCTGTCCTGGGAGGACTCCGAAAGACTGATTTATGATATTGCCGAATACGAATAGAATAGAAGCAAAAAACAGGAAATAAAAAACAGGAAATCCCGGAGAAACGGCAGTCTCTCCGGGATTTCAGCGTCTGAATACGGCAGTTATGGTCAGGTACTTATCATAAGCATCCGACGCATACAGCAGGCCGAATACATCGGTATTCCTGTCAATATTGTTTTTCCTTGCCACATGGGCGGGGATTTCCAGAACCATATTTACACCGATGATATCTGACAGTTCCCCTTCTGACAGTTCTTTCTGCAGCGCTTCCTGAGATACCCTGATTACTGCGCTGTCCCTGGCCGGGCTGCCCTCCAGCCCGATGGTAAGATATCCTGTCCCGTCTTTCTGCTCATACCCTTCCGCCGTGCAGCCCATGCTCACAAAGGAAGAAAAACCGCTTAAATGATACAGGATAACCGTCATCACAATAACGACCAGGACCGCTGCAGAGAAAATGGCCGCCAGTACTTTTCTATTCATGCTTTTCCTCCTTCTCCTGCTCCTTCGCTTTAAAACCCGGCGCAATCACCAGCTTTGCCGCAATCAAATACCCCGCTGCAAGCAACGGGACAAACTTGCAGCACTGCAGAGCAGCGGGGTATTTGACCCTCGCGGCAGTCGCCAAATATCCATGCAAGCATGGCTACTTGGCTCGTTGCTCGCGGGAATAAAGAAAATAATGCCTTTCTGTTTCCATTTTAACACATATTTCCATTGGATTCATCTTTTTATCCTTCCCAGTCTTCGGAAATTCTCAGTCCTGCCGTATCCACCACCGGCAGGGAAAACAGGATTGATTTTGCCTTGCTTTCCAGCCCTGCTTTTTCCATAATGGCCTTCATGATTTCCTTTTTCTTTTCAGTCCTGGTTACAATGAAAGTCATTTCCTTTTCCGATGCCAGGGAAACGCCGAGAAACTTCTCCGCCCTCTCCATTCCGGTTCCCTTGGCATGAATGACGGTTCCGCCGCCTGCCCCCGCTTCCCTGGCGGCATCTGTCACCAGATTCGTATACCCGAAATCGGAAACCACCACAATCAGTTCATATTCCGTATCCTTCAATGATGTCTCCTCCTCTTTTTCAAATTCCTGTCCTGCCAGCATAAGCTGAAGCGCCTTTTTCCCTCCGATGCTGCTCACGGGAACGAGAAAGGAAATTCCCATTCCCGGAACATCTATGCCCAGCTTGTGTTCCATCCCTCTCTTTACCCGCTTCCACACATCTCCTGTCACCATGGAAAAAAGCACTATTTTTTCACTTCCCTCCAGTCCAAGGCAGTCCAGTATTTCATTACCGGCCGTCCCCTTACCCAGAGCCACCATCATAACAGGAAGGTTCTCCGTCCGATTCAGCGCGGCGAACTGCTCGCCCTGGCCCCGCCCTGTAATCGTAACCATTAAATATACTTTACTCATATACGTTTCTCCTACAGGTCAATAATGTCATAATCACCCCATCCAGCAGCATCTGCGGCGACAGCGGCAATCCCTGCCTGCCCGATCTCCGCTTTGCCCGCGCGCAGCCGGAAAACGAGGCCCAGTATCTGTATGGTAATCAGCGGCGTCATGGCAACCATGGCGACCACTCCGAACGCATCCGCAATAATATCTCCTCCCACCGCCGAACAGGCTCCCATGGCAAAGGGAAGCAGAAAGGTGGCGGTCATAGGCCCGGAGGCGACTCCGCCGGAGTCAAAAGCGATGGCCGTAAATATTTTCGGTACGAAAAAGGACAGGCCAAGCGCTATAAAATATCCTGGAACAAGGAACCACAGAATCGAAATACCGGTCAGCACCCGTATCATGGCAAGCCCCAGAGACACGGAAACACCGATGGAAAGGCTCATGCTCATGGCCTTTGCAGAAATGGCTCCGTCCGTTATCTCCTCCACCTGCTTGGTCAGCACAAATACGGCAGGCTCTGCCAGTACAATAAAATACCCAATCAGCATACCGATAGGCACAATAATCCAGCGGTATGGAAGTCCGGCAATCACTCTGCCCAGATAATTTCCCGCAGGCATAAAGCCCACATTCACACCCGTAAGAAACAGCACAAGACCCACATAGGTATAGATGAGCCCCACGCTTATTTTAACCAGGCTTTTTCCGGGAACCAGCCTGAAAATCATCTGGAAGAGGAAAAAGAAAACCACAATCGGCAGAAGGGAAACAGCCATCTCCTTCAAATAAGACGGAAAGCCTGCCTGAAAAACTTTCCACAGCTCTACCGTATCCGCTATTTCCGGTATCTCCACAGGCACATAATCCCCGCTTCCCGGGCGGTAAATCATTCCCAGCAAGAGCACCGCCAGAATCGGCCCGATGGAACACAGGGCAACCAGCCCAAAGCTGTCATCCGAAGCGTGACGGTCATTTCTTACGGCGGAAATACCGATACCCATTGCCATAATAAAAGGCACCGTCATAGGCCCGGTGGTAACGCCGCCGGAATCAAAGGCCACGGACAGAAAATCCTTCGGTACAAAAAAAGTGAGTAAAAATACGATTCCATAGAAAAAAAGAAGCAACGGAGGAAGGGCCATGCTGAACAGCATACGCAGCAGGGCAACCACAAGAAAAATTCCCACGCCAAAGGCCACTGCCAGAATCAGAATCAGATTGGGTACGGATGGCACCTGTTCCGCCAGAACCTGGAGATCCGGCTCGGATATCGTGATGATGAAGCCCAGAATGAAACTCATGGGCACTGCAACCCACAGCTTTCTTGACTGTGTCATGCACGTTCCCACCCGTTCCCCCATAGGGGTCATAGCCATATCCACGCCCATAGTAAACAGTACCATTCCCGCGGTAAGCAACGCCGCCCCTATGAGAAATGCCATGAGGATTCCCGGAGAAACCGGGGCTATGGATAAACATAAAATCAATACAATTGCGATGACAGGAAACACTGCTTTTCCTGTTTCTTTTAACTTTTCCTGGAGATTTGTGCGAAAAAACTTCAAATATACGCTGCCTTTCTGTTGTGTTATCGGCGCCGACGCCAACATGATTTGAGGTTACACGATAAAAGAATAATGGACTGCCATAACTGTCCGGTAGCGTTACAGTCATGATCTGTTTTCATTATAGCATGAACAGGGAAAAACAGGATAGCAAAAATTTGCCCTCTCCTACTACTTTTAACATTTTTTTAACGCGATACAGCAGAAAGGATGTATCGCGTTAATAGTTTATTTCCTCAATGTTTATTTCCAGGTATTTATTTTCCCGATGTTTATTCCCTTGTGATCATTTTCTTGGATGCGCCTGCTGGTACACGCTTCGGATGCGGGAACCGCCTATGTTGGCATAAACCTGCGTGGAAGAAATGTCGGAATGTCCCATCATTTCCTGCACACTGTGCAGATCCGCCCCGTTTTCCACCAGATGGGCCGCAAAAGAATGCCGGAGCGTATGCGGCGTTATGTCCGCTTCTATCCCGGCCTTAGCGGCATAATATTTGATCAGCTTCCAGAACCCCTGACGGCTCATGGGCTTACCGGAGCAGTTAACAAAAAGAGTCTCAGTCTGCGTCCCTTTTATCAGGATATCCCGGGCTTCCTTCAGATAAAGAAGCAGCGCCTCCTTCGCCTGGTTCCCAAAAGGTATGGCACGTTCCTTCGACGAATCCCTGCATATTATATAGCCCAGCCTGAGATTCAAATCAGTTATCTGCAGAGAAATCAGCTCAGAAACCCGGATACCGGTAGCATACAGCAGCTCCAGCATGGCTCTGTCCCGAATCTCCTTGGGCGTATTCCTGCCCGGCTGCTCCAGAAGCCGGACCACTTCTCCCATTGTCAGAATTTCCGGCATCTTCTTCTCAATCCTGGGAGCCTTCAGATTCTCAGACACATCCTCCGAAACCATACCCTTTTTGACCATAAAATGAAAAAAAGCCTTTACAGCCGCTATATGCCGGGATACGGTAGCCGGTGCGAACTGGTTCTTCTCAAGAAAAAGGATATAGGAATTCAGGGAAGTCTCCGTTATCCGGCCCGGCTCCTCAATCCCCTGCTCCTTCAAAAAACTCTGAAGCTTCTGCAGATCTCTTTTATAGGAAAGCTCCGTGTTCTCCGACGTCTTCTTCACATCATGAAGATAAATAACAAACTCCCGTATCTCTTTTTCCATGCTCCAATGCCTTCCTGCTTCGTTGTTTATGTAAACCAAAAAAGATTCAAAACACATTATAATCAGTTTTTCGAAGAAAAGCAATGCGCATTTTTGCCGATTTTACGGTGATTTTTACAACAATTTGCTTGAAGCACAATATATCGGTAATCGAAATTATGTTTGTACCAGATATTGTTCCTGTTTTCAGAAAAAGAAAAATACTTTTTGTAATATCATCGGATTGATATAGCTCTCCACCAGACAGCCTGCCAGCAGCATTCCCAGGATTACAAGCAAAGTGCCTAAACGAAGCGCTCCCCGTTTTCCTCCTGCGCCGCTCCCGTAACGGCCATTGTATACCCTATCCTGAAAACCCTGGCACCACCGGAAAAGGAACAGATAGGCCGGCGCCAGAAGCAGGACCTGCGGGAAAATTCCTCCTGAAAAAAGGAGAATCCCGCGGATGCCGTACCGGATAGAGAGCACTGACAGAATCGTCCCTGCACAAAATCCGGTCCAGACCAGATACAGGCTTACCGCCATACCTCCAATACCCGCCACAGCCAGCACCGCAAGAAGCACCGCAGGCGCCAGCCTCTGCTTGATGCTGTAAAAGAAAAGCATGGAGCTGTCGATATCCAATACCCCCATTCTTCCCACGCTGAAGCTGTCCAGGAAATCCGCATTTACCACCAGGCTTTCCTGCCCTATGTAAATAAGAGCAAGTCCTGCCAGAAAACCGGCTGTAAAGAGCACAAGAATGCGCCCGTTAAGTTTTGCATCTGCCAAACTACCTTTTTCCATATAAAAACCCCTTTGCCTGCTTTTTTTAATATATGCGTCGGTCAACGCACACATGCATGCAAAGGGGTTAACCCTGCCGGTTCATACTCCGGCCAGGCCACAAATCAAAGACCCTGCTGCAGAGCAGCGGGGTCTTTGACCCTCGCGGCAGTCACCAAATAGCCATGCAAGCATGGCTACTTGGCTCGTTGCTCGCGGGGATAAAATACTTTCGCTCTTATTTACATAAATATTTCGCCCTGTAGCTCATAATCGCGGAAATCGTCTTGGAATCTTCTATTTCCCCTGACAGGATTTTCTCACAGAGTTCATCAACTGTGTAAGCTTCCACATTAATGTATTCATCCTCATCCAGATGCTGGCTTCCCGGTGTCAAATCCGTAGCCACATAAATGTCAATTTTTTCATTGCAGAAAGCCACGGTGGTCCTTATGGTAATCAGCCACTCCATTTTTCCGGCATGGCAGCCTGTTTCCTCCTCCAATTCCCTGGCAGCGGCCTCCATCGTCGGCTCTTCCGGCCCGTTCAGCCCTCCAGCCGGGATTTCCAGCGTATACCTGTCCAATGCATTCCTGTACTGCCTTACCATCAGCAGCTTTCCATCCGCGGTAACCGGCACCACTGCCGCCGCACCCTGATGCTTGATAAAATCCCATTTTACAATATTTCCATTGGGCACCTGCACCGTATCCTTATAAAAATCAATAATGGAACCCTTATAAACCAGTTCCCTGTCCAACCGTTTGAATTCGTCAGCCATAATATTTCTCCCATCTTAAACTTTTAAAAGCCCTGCAGGGAAACCCTGCAAGGCTTTTGCAATCGCTATTTTGCATAATCAGAAACACGGCTCTCCCTGATAACATTCACTTTAATCTGTCCCGGATATTCCAGTTCGGCTTCAATCGCCTTGGAAATATCGCGTGCCATCAGAATCATGTCCGCATCTGACACCTGTTCAGGAACTACCATTACCCGAATCTCTCTACCTGCCTGAATAGCAAAAGATTTGTCTACACCTTTGAAATTGTTTGCAATGTCTTCTAACTGTGTTAATCTGCTGGTATAAGTCTCCAGAGTCTCTCTTCTCGCGCCCGGCCTTGCTGCGGAAATTGTGTCTGCAGCCTGAATAATGCACGCAATCAGCGTAGTGGGCTCCACATCACCATGATGGGACTCCACCGCATTAATAACCGTAGCGGATTCCTTATACTTTTTACAAAGTTCCACGCCAAGCTGAATATGGGAACCTTCCATCTCGTGATCCACTGCCTTGCCGATATCATGCAGCAGGCCGGCACGTTTGGCCATTCTCACATCTAAACCAAGCTCTGATGCCAGAAGCCCTGACAGCTGAGCCACCTCTATTGAATGCTTTAAAGCGTTCTGTCCATAACTTGTCCTGAACTTTAACTTGCCCAGTAACTTTACGAGTTCCGGATGAACACCGTGTACCCCAACTTCAAGTACCGCGGCTTCTCCTTCCTCTTTAATCATTACTTCGACTTCCTTCTGCGCCTTTTCCACCATTTCTTCGATTCTTGCCGGATGGATACGTCCGTCAACAATCAGCTTCTCCAGCGCAATTCTTGCTACTTCCCTTCTGATAGGGTCAAAAGAAGATAAAATTACTGCTTCAGGTGTATCGTCTATAATCAGATCCACACCGGTCAGCGTTTCAAGGGTTCTGATATTTCTTCCCTCACGCCCGATAATTCTCCCCTTCATCTCGTCATTCGGAAGCTGTACTACGGAAATCGTAGCTTCAGCCACATGGTCTGCCGCACATCTCTGAATGGCGGTTACCACATATTCCCTGGCTTTCTTGTCTGCTTCCTCTTTGGCCCTGCTTTCCATATCCTTGATCATCACGGCCGATTCATGTTTTACTTCATCTTCAACAATTTTCAATAAGTAATCTTTTGCCTGTTCGGAGGTTAATCCTGAGATTCGTTCCAGTTCCTGTACTCTCTGCTCGTTCAGCTTCGCGATCTCTGCTTTCTGCTTTGCTAACTCCTCTTCCCTGGCTGCCAGTACGGATTCCTTCTTTTCAATGGCATCCGACTTCTTGTCCACGTTCTCTTCCTTCTGCTGCACTCTTCTTTCAAAGCGCTGCACCTCGGCTCTGCGTTCCTTGATCTCCTTATCCAATTCGTTCTTTGCACGAATGGATTCCTCCTTCACTTCCAGCAGTCCCTCACGCTTTTTGGTTTCAGCAGCTTTCACCGCATCATCAATAATTTCTCTTGCCTTGTCTTCGGCGTTGCCGATTTTGGTCTCAGTTTCTTTCTTCCTATATGCAGAGGTTACTACAAATGTAACCGGGATAGAAATCAACAGAGTGACCGCTACTGCTATTACATAACTAAGCATAGACAGGAGCACCTCCTTATTAAATTTTCATTGTGCGAATATCTGTTATAGAATGTATGTACGCCAAACATTCTTATAAGCGATTTTACAACACTTCAATTTTAATAAATAACAGGTATTATGTCAAGTAGAAAAGCATATTTTGACCAAATTTCATAACTTTTGCACAAGATAACCTGTTATTCCCAGGAGTCCCCTTCTTCCAAATCATCGCAATTCATGGCTTTTCTTATCTTATCCGGCGAGAAACCCTTTCTGTACAGGAAAGCCTGAATCCGTCTTTTTTCTTTTAAATCCGCCTGTTTCGCATCAAAATGCTTCTTTCTGAGGAGCTCTTTAATCATAGCTTCCTCATTCTGAAGGCCATCCGCTTCCTGAACGGTGCAAAACGCCTCCTCAATACAGCTTCTGTCAACGCCTTTGCGTCTCAGATCGTCCTCCATCCGCCTGCGGCTTTTCGTTTCCATGTAGGTTTCCACATATCTTCTTGCATAAGCCTCATCATTTATGTACCCAAAGGATTCCACATAAGCAATAGCCTCTTCAATGACCGGAGGAGGATACTTTCCCTGCCGCAGCTTCTCTTCCATCTGCTGTCTTGTATATTCCCTGGACTTCAGCAGGTTCATGCAGCGCAGCTTCGCCCGTTTGGGGAGTACGTTCTCCATAATCTCCTCATAGACATGAGGGGGCAGTTCTCTATCCTGTGCAATACCGTATTTATGAAGTTCGCCTTTGTATAATACAAAGGCGAATTCTCCATCGATGCTGACTGCATATTTCGTTTTATTTATTGGTTCTGTCCTGGTAACAATCATTTCTGTTCTGCCTGCACGGCTTTAACCGCAGCGCCGGCGGCCGCCTTCACTTCCCTGCTGTCCTTTGCAGCTTTGGCTCCGGCAGCTTCCTTCACAGGTTCTTCCTTCCTGTCTGAAGCATCGGCTTCTTTCTTCTCGTCCAGCTTATAGTATGCGCGTACTTTCTTCTCGATTTCATCGCAGATCTTCGTATTTTCTTTCAGGAAGTTCTTCGCATTCTCCCTTCCCTGTCCGATCTTGTTTCCTTCGTAGGCAAACCATGCGCCGCTCTTATTGACAATATTAATATCCGCTGCCAGATCCAGAATATCCCCGACTTTGGAAATGCCCTCTCCGAACATGATATCAAATTCCGCTTCCTTGAAGGGCGGCGCTATTTTATTCTTTACCACCTTGACACGGGTACGGTTTCCTACCACTTCCCCTGCCTGCTTCAGGGATTCAATCCTTCTTACATCCAGACGGATGGTAGAGTAGAACTTCAGGGCACGGCCGCCAGTAGTGGTCTCCGGATTGCCGAACATGACGCCCACCTTCTCACGCAGCTGGTTGATGAAGATAACTGTACAGTTGGACTTGCTGATTACTGCAGTTAATTTACGCAGCGCCTGGGACATCAGACGGGCCTGCAGGCCCACGTGGCTGTCACCCATATCGCCGTCTATTTCGGCCTTGGGAACAAGAGCCGCAACGGAGTCAACAACAACGATATCGATGGCGCCTGAACGCACCATGGTCTCCGTAATCTCCAGAGCCTGTTCTCCGTTATCAGGCTGGGAAATATACAGGTTATCAATATCCACACCAATATTCTTCGCATAGGCAGGATCCAGCGCATGCTCCGCATCTATAAAACCTGCAATGCCGCCCCTGCGCTGAACCTCAGCGATCATATGCAGGGTAACGGTGGTCTTACCACTGGATTCCGGTCCATATATTTCAACAATTCTTCCCTTGGGTATTCCGCCCAGGCCAAGTGCAATATCAAGGCTTAATGAGCCTGTGGGAATCGTCTCCACATTCATCTGCGTAGCCGGATCCCCCAGCTTCATGACTGCTCCCTTTCCAAACTGCTTTTCAATCTGTGCCAGTGCGGCGTCAAGCGCTTTGAGTTTGTCTTCTTTTTCCATTATGTTCTCCTTCTTATCCAGAACGGATGTTCTCTTTTTCTATAATAAAACATCTGTTCGTATTTGTCAATTCCCAACTTTAAATATAATATACAATATCAGGTGTCCGATAAAACTCCCTCAACAGGCATCCCTCCTTTATTTTTTATTGCATTGAAACGATTGGCGAAATGCCCGATTAGATGTCCGCTCTATAGATGGAATGGACATGGCTGAATTCCTTCAGACAAAGGTGCACCGGTTTGGAACGCCTCCAGCAAAGATATGCTTTTTTGATTGTAACATAAACTTCATCCAAATGCCACTAAAAAAAGCATGCTTCCATAAAAAAGGAACATGCCGGGATACTGTTCAGACGGGTCTGCGAATTTAGCTGCGCATACTGTACAAATATATAGCGGCAGCAGGCATCCGGCCTGTTGTGAGACAAATCAAATGGCCGGATGTCTGCAACAGTTCATTTTATCTGAACTGCCGCACATGCCGTAGTGTTGGGGCCGCAATCCATGCCCGCCCTATATTTTCTTCATATAACGTCCATAATCTTTAATTGTGGCTGTAACCCAGCCGCTGCTCGTGCTGGTGGTATAATTAAACCCGATTTCCAGGCCTACCGGGGTATAGAAAATAATATTGGTATCCGAATCCGAAAGGAAATCCTGAAGCTGTTCGTCATCCATCCGATCCACAGCCTCGGCCGTTCCGTTCTGGTAAGCATCCTGATCCCTAAATTCTTTGGCCAGCTGCTCGTTATACTCTATCATTTCCCCGTTGTCCAAAAGTTCGCCGCTTACCAGATCGATATTAATGCAGTAAAGCGAAATGTAGGATTCCTGGTTCATTGCGTATTTTTCCTGAAGGACTATGCTGATTTTTTCCTCATCCATATAGGTTACATAACCAATGCTGGAGGTTGCGTAGGAGAGTTGCTCATCTTCACCCTGGGCATCCTTATAGTAGTTGTAAAGCTTGCTGTAATAAGTGGCCTCGTATTCAATCTCCTGGTTCAGCTCGTCCAGATGGGGAATATTCCCACCCTTCAGCTGCGGGTATTTTCCGGTTGCCGTAGCGCCTGTCTCGTCATCCACATAGCTGTAATCTTCCCATTCCACCGTATAACTGAGGTCGTCACGGATGGAATTGGCAATTGTTACATAGTAGTCATCCTCCGGGCTGGGAACATAATCCCCTTCCTCTGTTTCCGGTTCATAGGTTCCATCGCCGCTGAAATCAGGAAGCTGGCTGTCATCGCCGCTGTCATATCCAAAGGGTATCGTTTCCTCAGGAACTGCCCCTCCGTAATTCTTGGAATTGGAAATACCGCTGCTGGCTTCCCTGACCGCACCCTTGACAATAATAAAAATAAGAACCATGACGATGCAGAGAAGCACCGCAATTACCGCTACAATAACCGCCGCCACGGTTCTGCTGTTGTTACGCTTCTGAGGGGGCATATTGGGGTAGGCTCCATAAGGCTGCCGGCCATATGGAGGCACTCCTCCCGGAGGGATTTGTCCATAGTAACCGCTCTGCTGCGGTCCATACTGCTGCGAAGAGCCATACCGGGTATTATTCTGCCCGCCCTGCGCGGCGCCGGGCGCACCCGGGCCTGCCTGTCCCCCTGGCACATTTCCATAGGGCGGAATATTCTGCGCGCCGCAGGGAGGCATTCCCTGGCCGCCGGCCGGAATATTTTCATTTCCACAGGGAGGCACAGGAGCCTGTGAACCGGCATTTCCATAAGGGGGCACCGGCGCCTGCCCGGCAGCGTATCCATAAGGAGGTACCGAAGCTTCACCGCCCGTCTCACAGGGAGGGACCGCAGCCTGTTCAACGGCATTCCCATCAGGAGCTTCCGTCTCCGCTGCTCCTTCTGCTTTTGCATCCTTTTTATTCCGGTCATATCCACAGCTTATACAGACACCGTTTTTCATCAGCGCCCCGCATTCCGGACAAAATCCATATTCTTCATCCTCGTACATACATTATCCTCCATTGCTCAGGCCGGTTTTATGTGCCAAAAGCTTTTTCCTTCTTTCCCCTCTTCCCTGCAAGGCCGGAATCATACTTTTTTTCCGAAAGTCTTCTGACTGTAATATTCCAGTATACACTGACGCATCATCGTTAATGCGGCCGAAACCGCTGTTTCCCTTATCTTTGCCCGGTTCCCGCTGAAATGGAATTCCTTTACATGCGTGGTGCCGCACACATAACAGCCCATATAAATAAGTCCCACAGGCTTCTCAGCAGTGCCGCCGTCAGGTCCCGCAATTCCCGTAATGGAAAAGGTAACGTCCGCTTTCGTCAGAAGCGCAGTTCCTCTCGCCATTTCCTTGGCCGTCTGCGGGCTTACCGCGCCGAATTTATCCAGCGTGCCTTTTTTTACGCCGGCAATTTTTCTTTTTGCCTTATTGGAATAAGTAATATAACCTGTCTTGAAGACCTCGGAAACCCCAGGTATGTTAATCAGGCGTGCGGCAAGCATGCCTCCCGTGCAGGACTCAATGGTTGATACAGTCAGCTCGTTGGCCAAAAGCAGGTCAACCACCGCCTTTTCCAGCGTCACATCCTCTTCCGTGGTATACACGGCGCTGCCGAACCGGGATTTCAGTTCCTTCACCACCGGCTTTACCAGCTTCTTCGCTTCCTTTTCATCCTCAGCTCGGGCGGTAACACGCAGATGCACCTCTCCGGTCTTGGCATAGGGAGCCACCGTAGGATTGGCAAGGGCCTCCAAATCTGTAATCTGGCTTTCCACCTTGCTTTCGCCCATACCGCATATTTTTACGGTTTTGGAAAAAATAATCCCCGGCGCATCAGGGTTCTCCAGGCCCGTCAGAAAGGGCGCGATGCTGTTTTCAAACATTGGCTTCAATTCATTGGGAGGACCGGGAAGCAAAATCATCCGTTTTCCTTCCTTTTCCATGATAATACCCGGAGCAGTGCCGTTGTCATTGTCCACAACAACGGCTCCTTCGGGAACAAGCGCCTGCTTCTTGTTATTTTCCGTCATTTCCAAACCGCGTTCCCGGAAATAAGTTTCGATTCTTTCCAGGGAATGAGGATCCATGGCAAGCTGCCTGTTCCATACGCCGGCGGCGGTTTCCTTGGTCAGATCATCCTGGGTCGGCCCAAGGCCTCCCGTCAGAATCACAAGATCCGCCCGTTCCAGCGCCGTCCGTATTGTCCCCGCAAGCCTTCCGCTATTGTCGCCCACCACTGTCTGATAATAGCAGGACAATCCCAGCCCCGCACATTTCTCCGCCAGGTATGCTGCGTTGGTGTTGACTATGTTCCCCAGCAGAAGCTCAGTTCCTACCGAAATTAATTCAACTACCATACCGAACCTCTTTTCTCTATTTCTGGTCCTTCAGACAATCCTTGTTTTTCACAAGATAATCTACAAGGGACACTACCGTAAGAATCAGAGCCGCCCACATTACAATCGTCGTAACCAGGGAAAGCACCGGAATATCCGCTATCATGAGCACAATCATCACCATCTGGAAGGTGGTTTTGAATTTTCCCCAGTAGCCTGCCGCAATCACCACGCCTTTATCGGATGCCACCAGACGGAAGCCGCTGATGATAAATTCCCTGCTGACTATAATAATTACAATCCAGGCCGGGATTTTTCCCATTTCCACAAGGCAGATTAAGGCAGAACATACAAGAAGCTTATCCGCCAGGGGATCCATGAATTTTCCAAAGGTGGTTACCAGGTTATATTTTCTGGCAATTTTGCCGTCCAGCAGGTCTGTCAGGCTGGCGATGACAAACAGGGCCAGCGCAATCCACTTCCCGGCACCGCCGATGGGAACCAGCATGAATACCACAAAGGGTATGATCATTATCATTCTCAGTATCGTAAGCTTATTCGGTAAATTCATCTTCCAGCTCTCCTATCAAATCATATTCATAAGATCCGGTAATCCGCACTTTTACGAAATCACCCGTCAACAGTTCTCTTGAGGTATTGACAAACAGCAGTCCGTCCACATTGGGGGCGTCCTTATAGGTTCTTGCCACATAGGCATTCTCCCCGTCCACCCTGCCTTCTATCATGGCAATGAGCGTTTTTCCCTTCATGTTCTCCGCCTTCTCAAAGGCGATTTCCTGCTGCAGCTCCATCAGCTCGGCCTGTCTGTCCTCCTTCACTTCCTGGGGGACCTGATTCTCCATCCGCGCCGCCGGCGTCCCTTCCTCCTGGGAATAGGTAAATACCCCCAGCCGGTCAAATTCCAGCTCATCCACGAAATTATACAGCTCTATATGATCCTCCTGCGTCTCTCCAGGGAATCCGCTGATAAGCGTGGTACGCAGACAGATATCCGGGATTTCCTCCCGTAGCCTGCCGATCCGCTCCCGCAGCTCGGCCTGATCGGTCCGCCTGCCCATCTGCTTCAATATCCTGTCTGAAGCATGCTGGATTGGCATATCCAGATAATGACAGATTTTCGGTTCTGTTTTTATCGTTTCTATTAATTCATCCGTAATTTCCTCCGGATAGCAGTACAAAATCCTTATCCAGTAGATACCGGGGATGGCGCAGAGCCTGTGAAGCAGCTGCGGCAGCTTCTTTTCGCCGTAAATGTCCTTCCCATAAACCGTGGTTTCCTGGGCCACAAGAATCAGCTCCTTAACGCCGCCCTCAGCCAGTTCCCGCGCTTCCTTTTCCAGCACTTCCATGGGGACGCTGCGGTAATTGCCCCGCACCTTTGGGATGATGCAGTAGGTGCAGCGTTTGTCGCAGCCCTCCGCAATTTTCAGATAGGCAAAATGGCCGCCTGTAGTGACGCTGCGGTGCTTACCGTAAACCAGCGCCGCATCCGGGTCCGTAATATGGTTGTGCTTCTCTCCTGCCGAAACCTCATCAATGGCGGCTGTCACCGCATCAATGGCCATGGTCCCCAGGATTTCATCCACCTCCGGGATTTCCGTCTGGATTTCTTCCTTATAACGCTGCGCCAGGCAGCCGGCCACGATAAGCGCCTTCAGCTGTCCGCTCTTTTTTAATTCGGCCATTTCCAGAATGGTATTTATGCTTTCTTCCTTGGCATCGCCGATAAAGCAGCAAGTGTTGATTACCGCAGCCTCCGCTTCCGCCTCGTCATCCGTAAAGGTATGCCCCTTTTCGGCCAGCATCCCAAGCATCATCTCGGTATCCACAAGATTTTTATCACAGCCCAGGGAAATAAATAGTATTTTCATGCTTTCTTATGAAAAAAGAGAAATGCACACGGCAATTTCTCTTCTCCCTTCCCCCATTTTAATCTTCGGTTTCTTCATCTCCGAGAATTTTGATTTTGCCTTCATTCAGTTCTTCTACAGCAACGGATAAAGGCTTCATGCCTGTCTTCATATTTACTAACGGCTCATCGCCTCCGATGATCTGCCTTGCTCTTTTGGAAGTCGCCATAACGATGGAATAACGGCTGCTTACAATCTTGGTTTCGCCGGGCTCCACGTCGCTGTTCACGACTTTCATTAAATCGGTATAAGAGGGATGTAACATTTTCATTCTCCTTTCACTAACGCGTCCAGCTCGGAACGCATATCAGCTATCAATTCCTTATTTCTTTTCGGACTTCTGCGGGATGCGGAAATAATGGAATGCATTTCCTTCACACAGTCGTCCAGTTTATCATTGATTATGATATAATCATAATTTTCAATGCCTTCCGCTTCCTCTGCCGCACGCGCAATACGCTGGCAGATGACCTCCTCGCTTTCGGTGCCTCTTCCTTCCAGCCTTCTTTTTAATTCTTCCGCGCTGGGCGGCATAATAAATAAAAGAAGGGCTTCCGGGAATTTTTCTTTCACCTTAAGCGCGCCCTGGATTTCAATTTCCAGGATTACGTCCCGTCCGTTGTCCAGACAGGCCTCCACATATTCTCTGGGCGTTCCGTAGTAGTTGCCGCAGTAGCTGGCATACTCGATCAGCCCGTCCTTTGCAATCGTCTCTTCGAAGGTATCCTTATCCACAAAAAAATAGGATTTGCCTTCTTCCTCGCCCGGCCTGGGCTTTCTTGTCGTCATAGAAACCGACAGCGCATAATTATCATAGGTTTTGAGCAGTTCCTTCATCAATGTTCCCTTGCCTGCCCCGGAAAAACCGGATACGACAATCAGAATTCCCCTATGCTTCATCATTATCCTCCCGTTCGGCCTGCGCCCTGTTTGCAATGGTTTCCGGCAGAAGCGCCGACAGCACAAGCTGACCGTTCTCCATCACCAGCACCGCCTTTGTCTTACGTCCCTGCGTCGCGTCCACGGCCGCCCCCGTCTCTCTGGCTGTCTGCACCATACGCTTGATGGGTGCGGAATCAGGGCTGACCACCGCGATAATCTTTTCCGTATTTACAATATTGCCAAAACCGACATGGATAAACTGACTCATTGACCGCCTCCGCCATTATTCAATATTCTGAATCTGCTCTCTGACCTTCTCAATTTCCGTCTTCAGCTCAATCGCCCGGTCGGAGGTCTCCAGATCATTGGCCTTGGAAAGAATGGTATTGGCTTCCCGGTTCATTTCCTGGGCAATAAAATCAAGCTTCCTTCCGATGCTTCCGCCTTCACCAAGAGTTTTTTTCGTAGTCTCAATATGGCTTCTTAAGCGCACCAGTTCTTCATCCACACACACTTTATCGGCAAAAATAGTAACCTCCATAAGAAGACGGTTCTCATCCACCTGGGCATCCTCAAGAAGCTCTTTTACCTTATCCTTAAGCGTCTGTCTGTATTCCGCTATTATCTGCGGCGACCTTTCCTCAATAAAAGCCACGCTTTCCAGCATGCCGTCCAGCTTGGAAATCAAATCCTCCTTCAGGTTCTCCCCTTCGGTAATCCTGGTCTGTGACAGACCTTCTGCCGCTCCCCTCAGCGCCTTTTCCAGCGTCTTCCAGATGCCTTCCTCATCAATGGCCTGCTCCTCCATGGAGAAAACCTCCGGGAATCTGGAAAGGGAGGAAACACGGATATCGTTGTCCAGTGAAAAATCCTCTGCCATCTGCTTCAGATACTGCATGTATTCCCCGGCAATATCCCTGTTGTACTTGATCGTCACATTGTTCTCTGTAAAATCTTCGTAGGTAATGAACAAATCCACTTTGCCGCGCTGGATATATTCTTTCAACACGCTTCTTATGGAAGCTTCAAAAAAATTCAGCTTCTTTGGCATCTTTATGCTTACATCCAGATACCTGTGGTTTACGGACTTCATTTCTACGGTAATTTTACGTTCGGCCTCGCTGATTTCGCATCTGCCGAAGCCTGTCATACTTTTTATCATCAGTATTCCTCCAGAAAATACATTCCCATAATTCATTTTATTATAAATCACCTTCCGAAAGTAGTCAAGGATTTCATTTTTTGCCGTTTACCGCCCGTTTTCTTAACAAAAACAGCTTCGGAAGCAGTAAAAACGGCGCCATCGCCAAACTTTACAAAATCTCTGCCATAATTGACAATTCCCCATCTATATGCTTCCCGGGGAAAAAGTTATACTGACAGCAACATAATAAATCAACATTATCAATAAAGAAAGAAAGGTACATAACA
>OLQF01000183.1_pt1 | contig 57025 bp, 46 predicted proteins | sample 1643171 | NCBI WGS metagenome assembly OLQF01 (sample SAMEA3136702, study PRJEB25190) | human gut metagenome | reverse complement strand
ATGGGGACGTATATGAAGTCTGCCGGAATATGGAGAAGGTGATGGGAATGTTTTCAGAAGAACTAAGAGAGATGGATCGGAACACAGTGCAGTATATGATTGACGAGATGCAGGCAACAATAGATGCACAGTCCGCTGCCTTGGAAGAAGAGAAGAAGAAACATGAGGAAGAGATAAAGAGATACGAAGAGGAACAGAAAAGACACGAGGAAGAACAGAAAAAACACGAGGAAGAGCAGAAAAGGCATGATGAAGAAAATAACAAACTGCTGGAGATGATTACTGCTCAGGCTGCCGCACTTGAGAAGGCTTTAAAACGAATAGAAGAACTGGAAAGAAAAAATGGTTCTGATTCCATAAAATAAGCCTTCATAGTGTTTAATGGAACCGTATGTTTGCTGCTGAATATTTCATACTATAAATGTGCAGCGAAATATAGGTCTTGATTTTCCTTTTTGAAAAAATGTAAAGAATAGCATCCAGACTCTGCGTTATATGCTATCGGCGCGGGTAGGGATGCTATTTCTTTTAGTTATTAAAAAAGATAATAGAAACAGTTATCAACTATAAAAATATAAATACAATCCGCTCAGGAACTATGATAAAATCCTTTTGGGGGATGGGATAGTATGCAGAAGAATAAAGTACACAAAATGGAAACAGGGAAGTTTTCCCTGAGAAAGATCATTGATAACAATTTGTTTTTTCTGAAGCTGATTCATAAGGCATCACCATGGTTTTTAAGTTCCTCTGTGGTGATTACGGCTGTGGAAGCATGCGTTGAATTCGTTTCGGATACATTTATGCTGCGCTTTGCACTGAATGGAATAAATGAGGGCAGACCATTTCGTTCCCATCGCCTTTCAACAACGAGACATGCAGATCGTATTTATATGTTTGACAGCGGAAAGCTGGTTGAATGCGGAACACACGAGGAACTGACTGCTGCGGGCGGCAGATATGCATATATGTTCCGGCTGCAGGCGGAAAAATACAGGGAGTGAGGGTTCAGGAGGATTTGGCTCTGGCCATTGAGCCATAGATTTGGTAAAATGTAACCGTTCGGTAAAGTCTGGATTATTACGGAAAATAGTAAATGCGCTGCCCGGCCGGACAGATACGAAAAATATTTGTATGCTTTAAATGTAAGAAAGCGAGGATTAAAAAATGGAAAACTCAAGCTTCACTACAGAAGAAATTACGGAAGGCCTGTTCCGTTTTATCGACAACAGCCCCACCGCCTTCCATGCGGTACAAAATGCGGCCAGGATGCTGGAGGAAGCCGGTTATAAGAAAATTGTCTGTGAAACGGCGGCCGGCATCAGGGCGGGAGGAAGATATTATGCCACGCGGAATGGTTCCGCGCTGATCGCCTTCCGCATTCCCGCAGGTAAAATGAAAGGCCTGCGAATCGCAGCGTCCCACAGCGATTCGCCCTGCTTTAAGGTGAAGGAAACGCCGGAAATGGATGTGGAAGGCCATTATGTAAAGCTGAATACGGAAGGCTACGGCGGCATGATCATGTCCACCTGGCTGGACCGTCCTCTATCTGTGGCAGGCAGGGCGATTCTTATGGAAAACGGCAGGCCGGTTACGAAGCTTGTGAATATTGACAGAGATCTCTGCATCATTCCCAATGTGGCAATCCATTTCAACCGGGAAATCAACAAGGGCTTTGCCTATAATCCCCAGGTGGATCTGCTTCCCCTGTACGGCGGCGTAAATCCGGAGGCGTCTTCTGAAAACGAAGAAGAGAATAAGGGAAAGCTGAAAAAGAAGAGCCTTAAGGCGCTTTGCGCAGAATCGCTGGGCGTTTCAGAGGAAGACATCCTGGCATCGGATCTGTATCTGTATACAAGGGAAAAAGGAAGAAGAATGGGCGTGGACGGTGAATTTATTGTGTCTCCCAGACTGGATGATCTGCAGTGTGCCTATGGAACGCTCGCAGGATTTCTTGCAGCAGATGACGGAAAAAAGCCGGAAAAGGAAGCAAAAAAAGAAGCGCAGGGGGAATACGGAGCTGTCTATGCCCTTTTTGACAATGAAGAAATCGGGAGCGGAACCAAGCAGGGGGCGGATTCCACCTTCCTTTCAGATGTTATCCAGTGTATCTGTGACGCACTGGAACTGAGCGGTTCCGCCAGAAGGGATCTTCTTGCCGGCAGCTTCCTGCTTTCCGCGGACAATGCCCACGGCGTACATCCCAACCATCCGGAAAAATCGGATCCTACCAACCGTCCCTACTTAAACGGCGGTATTGTCCTGAAGTTCCAGGGCAGCCAGAAATATACCACAGACGCCTATTCTGCGGCGGTGGTGAGAAATATCTGTAAGGAACAGGGCGTGCCCTGCCAGAATTTTGCAAACAGGGCCGATGTGGCGGGAGGCTCGACGCTGGGCAACATCTCCTCCGCGCACGTATCCATTCCGGCGGCGGATATCGGACTTGCCCAGCTCGCCATGCATTCCGCGCTGGAAACAGCGGGCGTGAAGGATACGGAATATCTGGTAAGGCTGTGCCAGGGTCTTTTCCTGTAAAAATTTATTTTCGCGTGCGATGAGCCAGACCAACGCGCCTGCGCGATTACCTGGCGATTGCCCCGGGAGTCAGCTCCCCCGCCGTCCATGGTGTTTCAGGTTTGAGGCCCCGTTACCTGCGGCGGGGGATTTGACTGTAATTGTAAAGGTGGTGCCGCCGCCCGGCGTGTCGGAAACGAAAATGCCGCCGTGGTGGGCATCCATGATTTCTTTGGCGATGGAAAGCCCCAGTCCGAAATGCCCCGCGCTTTGGCGGGAGGTGTCGGAACGGTAAAAACGGTCGAACAGATGAGGTTTTTCTTCGTCTGGGATTCCGGGGCCGTTGTCCATGACACAAAAGGAGGTAAGCTTTTCCTGCTGCTTCATGGAAAGCGTAATATCGCTCCCTTTGGGACAGAAGCTGAAAGCATTATGAAGAAAAATAGAGAGCACCTGCCGGATGCGTTCCGAATCGCACCGGATGGGTGCTGTTTTTTCCTCCGGAAGCCGGACGGACAGGCGGAAGCCTTTTTCATGGGCCAGTGGCTCAAAGGCTTCAAAGGTATTCAGAAGCAGTGTGTCAGGCTCGCATTCCCCAGGGCGCAGGGGGAAGGAATGGCTGTCGGCGCCGGCCAGCATGAGCAGATCGGAAATGAGGCGCGACATGGCCGCGCCCTCGTTTTCTATGGTATGGAAAAAGGATTCCTGTTCGTCAGGCGAAGCTTTCTGGCAGGCAGAGGCGGCGGAAAGGATCACGGAAAGGGGCGTGCGCAGCTCATGGGAAGCTGCCGCCACAAACTGGATCTGGCTGTCTCTGCTTTTTTGCAGCGGAATCAGCAATCTGCCTGTAAAAAAGTAGGCAAAAAGAATCAGGACCAGGGAGGAAAAAGCCACCAGCATAAAAAAAGTATGCCGCTGCGCCTTTATTTGTTCCTGTAGTGGGGCCAGGGATTCCAGAATCAGTATCGTCAGCTTCCCCGTATTCCTGGAGGATAAGGCGATACAGCCGAAATAATCATCCTGTCCCTGCCCGGCTGAGGAAAAGCGGAACTCCTGATGGGTGATGGTAAAGGCAAGGGGCGTGGGAAACGTTTCGGCATTTTCCTGGTAATAGGCCCAGCCGGCCTCCAGGGCCGCCTTTCTGCTGCCGCCGCCATCCTGCTGTCCCCAGAGAAAATCCTTGTCGTTATCATGGATGCTGATTATGTATTTTCCCCCGCCCTCTAACTTGGAAAGCCATTCATGCGTGATGACCGTCTGATTTTCCAGATTGGAGAGCAGAGTGTTCATATCGTTGCGGAAAGAAGCAAAGCTGTTCTCCTTCAGGTTTTTTTCGGAGATATACAGATAGCTGCAGGCCATAAAAATAAGGACCAGGATGGTGATTCCTGCGCAAAGCAGCGTAAGGCGCCGGTGTACTTGTCGGAACATATTAACCTCTGTTTCTGCGGCGGCTGCCGCAAAGCATTTTATGTATCTCAGGCCTCCATGCGGTAGCCTATCCCACGCACGGTTTTCAGCTGTATGCGGCTGCCCACGCTTTTCAGGCGTCTGCGGAGAAAATAAATATAATTGTCAAGATTTCCTTCCTCCACATCCGTATCAGGCCCCCAGACCCGGCAGAGAAGAAGCTGACGGGAAAGCGACTGGCCGCTGTTTCTCAGAAATGCCTCCAGGAGCGCGGCTTCCCTCCGGGAGAGGGAGCAGGATCCGTCGGGGCCGTCCAGCCTTAATTCCTCCGGAGAATAGCTGATGTCATCAAAGGAAAGCTTCCGCCCCTCCTCCATCCGCCTGGGCCGTCTGCCGATGCTGCGGATTCGTGCCGCCAGCTCTTCAAAGGCAAAAGGCTTTACCAGATAGTCATCGGCGCCGCAGTCTAAGCCGGTTATTTTATCCGTCAGCGTCCCCAGCGCAGTCAGCAGTATGACGGGAACGGTATTTCCTTCCCGCCGTATTTTTTCCAGGACAGCGATGCCGTCCATTTTCGGCAGCATGCGATCCAGCAGAATCAGGTCATAAAGACCCTCCTGCATATAGTAACAGGCTTCTTCCCCGTCAAAGCAGGAATCCACTAAAAAACCCTCCTTTTCCAGCTGGAAAAGAAGCGTCCTGTTAAGTTCTCTGTCGTCTTCCACAAGTAAAATTTTCATAGCCTCTCCCTCAGGGAATATTCATGGCAGCCGTTCGGATAACGGAACAGTTACAGATATCCGGTTATTTGGAATTATCGCGCAATGGCCCGGCTGCCGCCGCGTATCCGTATGGGCATGCGCAGTAAAAGTACTGGTATTTATAATTAGTATATCATAAAAGTATCTAAACAATCTCTAACGAATATTGGAAGAAGGGGCGCAGTATTGGAAGAAAAGACGCAGCGCCAAAATAAGCAGAAGCTGCTTTTTTGTGTGCATTGCGAAGTCTGTTATTGTTCCGCGGAGTGAATTCTAATTAGCAGTTATGTTGTCAGAACAGCTGCGGTTTTAGAGAAAGCTTAGAGGAATTTCTGGTATGATGAAACCAGACTGCAGGAGATATGCAGTGTTGAACTGACAATTGTCAGACACCCCGCTGCAGCAACGAAGCATCTGGTTTGCAGCGCTGCCGGGCAGCGGGGCATTTGACTTTCGCGGCAGTCGCCAAATATCCGTGAAAGCATGGATGCCTGGCTCGTTGCCCGCGGAAATAAAAAAGATTTGCCGATCTGGGAAGGAAGCTGTGAAAAAGGTTCTGATTGACCTGCGCATTTGCCGGGAAATGAACGAAGATGCAGCACGGGAGGGCATCCGGCCCAACGCGCAGCGATAATAAAAGACAGGATAAGCATGGGTTGATTCCGGAGGACGGCAGAAAGAGGTTTATATGCTGAAACATAAAAAAATAAGAAAAAGAATTCCGGCACTGTTGATTTGTATTCTGTACACTATGACTGTGCTGCTGAGTATGACCGGATGCGGGACAACGAAAACGGGCTCAGGGGGAACGGCTTCGGAGGAGTCCGGGGCGGTATCGGAGGAAAACGGCAGGGATACGCAGGCGGAGAGCAGCAGTGTGGCGGCCATGGGCCGATATATGGAAAGTACGGCGCCGCTGCCGGAAGGGGCATCGGTAGAAGGACGTACCATGACTATGCTGACTGACGGAAGGCTGGCGTACTTTGACGCAAAGTCAGGACTTCATCTGTCATCGGATGAGGGAAAAAGCTGGATACCGGCGGAACATAATGAGGAGCTTAAAAAAAATATTTCCGAGGATGGTTATGTGTCCGGCGCTTCCATTGCGCCTGACGGGAGTATATTGCTGAGCTATCTGATGTTTGAAGGCGAAGGGGCTTCGTTGAAGGCAGATTCATCAGTTATCCGAATCGGCGTGGATGGGAATATGTCTGAAGTCCCGGCAAACATGGAGGACGGCGATTATGTGGGCAAGGTGTTCGCCAAATCGGAATCGGAAAGCATCGCGCTCAGTATAAGGGGCCGGGTTTTTATGGCAGACTGGGAAAAAGGAGAACTGGAGCAGCTTTTTACGCTGCCGGAACAGCCTGAAATGGTAATTTTTGTGGACGACAGGATGCTGTGCCTGGGCAACAGCGGTGTTACGTCCTATGATATGGTACAGGGAATCACCCTGGAAAAGGATGCGGTGCTGGATGAGTTTTGCAGGGAAAAAATGGGGGCAAAGCTTAATAACAGCTCCGACAGCTACGGCGGCATCCTTTTTCCCGGAGAAGACGGGGCCATCTATGTGGCATACAGCGGAGGGCTGTACCGTCATGTGGAAAACGGCAATGCCATGGAGCAGCTCATTGACGGAAGCTTCAGCAGCCTTGGGGATCCTGCGCTTGGACTGTGCGGCATGCTCCGGCTGGAAAGCGGGGAATTCCTTCTTTTGACTACCGGGGATGAGATGGTACGTTTTACCTATGACCCGGATGAACCCACGGTTCCTGAAAAGCAGCTGAAGGTATACAGCCTGGTGGAAAATTATACAATCAGGCAGGCGATATCCATATTCCAGAAGGAAAACCCGGATGTATATATCAATTACGAATATATTTATGATTATGCCTATCTGTATGGAGATGACAGCGGCAGCGCCATAACGCCTCAGGATGCGTTGAAGAACCTCAATGTGGAACTGATGAGCGGGAACGGGCCGGATGTGCTTCTGCTGGATGATATGGATGCGGATATTTATGTGCGGAAGGGAATGCTGGCGGATTTGTCAGATATCCTGGACGAACTGACCGGAGAAAAAAAGGTATTTGAAAATATCGCATCCGCTTATAAAGAGGAAAACGGAACCTTCATCATTCCCGCTGCGTTTAAGCTTCCTATGATATGCGGTAAAAAGGAGGATGTGGAGTCGGTGAAGGATTTGTCCACTTATGCGCAGCTGGTGGAAAAGCTCCGTACAGAAAGGCCTGAAAGCAGTATTACGGGAGCTTTTAATGCAACACAGGAGCTGAAGCAGTTGCTGCTCGTGAACAGCAGCAGTCTGCTGGAGGACAGGAAACTGAATACGCAGGCACTGACAGAGCTTCTGACCCAGGCGGCCCGGATATACCAGGCGGACATGGAAGGAATCGGCAAGGAGGAACTGGAGGTCTGGGGCGATAATAAGAACGCCTGGACGATTGGTTCGATAGCCACCCTGACTGCGGGGGATATGGTTGGGATTATGGCCGGAAATGCAGAAGGGATGCTGTCTGATATGGGCGCCGTCAGCAAGGTTTCGGAAGATAATGGCTATGTATTTGATTTATGGCCGGGCATGGATGGAACCGGTTTTATCCCGGCAAACAAGCTGGCCATAGCCGCAGGAAGCAGCCAGACGGAGCTTGCGAAGAGCTTTGTAAAAATGATGCTCAGCACGGAAATCCAGAAAACGAATTCAGGAGTCGGGCTGCCGGTAAATACAGAAGCCTTTGATATGTTGAGTGGTATGGACGATCAGATTTCCATGGGAAGCAGCTGGAAGGTCGGAGGCAGGGAAATCCATTTCTCCTACGGAGGTCCGTCCAGGGCTTCGGTGGAGAGGCTGAAGGAGCTTGTAGGGCAGGCGGATCATTCCCTGGAGGGAAACACATTTCTTGAGGACATTGTGGTGCAGTATGGTGTTCCTGCTTTGAACGGCTCCATGACTGTGGAAGCGGCCGTGAGGGAGATACAGCAGAAATCGGCCATTTATCTGGCAGAATAAGGAGTGTGCAGTGTGAAAGGAAAACCTCGTACACAACAAAAGCAGCACAGAAGCAGAAGGGCCTTCCTGGCCTTTCTGCTTCCCAGCTTTCTGGGGGTGGCGGTATTTGTGCTGGTTCCGTTTATCGATGTGTTCCGGCGTTCCTTTACAACGGCGGTTACAGGAGAATTTACGGGACTGGAGAACTACCGGACCGTATTTGAAAATGGACCTTTCCGGCTGGCGGTATATAATACTCTGCGGTTTACATGTATTTGTCTGCCTCTTCTGCTTATTCTGGGATTGGCGGCGGCGCTTATGCTTTCGCAGTTAAAACAGGTGCAGCTGTTCAAATCTTTTTTCCTGCTTCCCATGGCAATGCCGTCGGCTACCATCGTGCTTGTCTGGAAAATGACCTTTTCCGCTAACGGCTTTCTGAACCGGCTGCTGGAAACACATGTGGATTTTATGTGGACGGAGGATGCTTTCTGGGTTCTGGTTTTCAGTTATGTGTGGAAAAACCTGGGTTATACGGTGATATTGTGGCTGGCCGGGATCCTGGCAATTCCGGGGGATTTCATTGAGGCAGCCAGGGTGGACGGCGCGGGAAGCTTCCGGGTATTTTGGTCAGTCATGCTGCCGCAGCTGAAAGGGAGCATGTATACCATAACGGTGCTTTCCTTTTTAAATTCCTTCAAGGTTTTCAGGGAAAGCTATCTGGTGGCGGGGGCCTATCCTCATGAGAGTATGTACATGCTGCAGCATTTGTTCAACAACTGGTTTACCAACCTGGATCTTGATAAGATGGCTGCCGCCGCGGTATGTGTGGGAGGCGTTTTGTTAATCGTCATTCTGCTGCTGCAGAGGCTTTGGGACGGGGGTGATGAGCAGTGAAGGAACGGAGAAAACGGCGGGAAGGGCGGCTGCGTGGAAGGCTGAGGAAGCTGACAGGCATGGCGCGGCGGGGATTTTTCTGCCTGCTCCTGACAGGACCGGTACTGCTGATGTGCGCGCCGGTGTTTCTGTTGCTGTCCGGTTCCATAATGAGCAGCCAGGAGCTGTCCGTTTATCTGCAGCCGCTGTTTCAGGGCGGAGAGGGTTACATCAGCTGGAGGGCACTGCCATTTTATCCAACGCTGGAACATTACCGCAGCCTTCTTTTGTATACGCCGCAGTTTTTTACGGTGTTCTGGAATTCGGCCAGGCTGGTGACGATTATCCTGGCGGGTCAGCTTCTGGTAGGTGTGCCTGCGGCCTGGGGCTTTGCCGTATACAGGTTCCGGGGGAAAAAGCTTTTTTTTACCATATATATTGTGCTTATGCTGCTGCCTTTCCAGGTGACCATGCTTTCCCAGTATCTGGTGCTGGACAGGGTGGGAGTGATGAATACGCATTGGGCGGTTATTTTACCGGCGGTGTTTTCCACGTTTCCGGTGTTTTTGATTTACAGGGGGTTCTGCACAATTCCGTCAGGGCTGCTGGAGGCTGGAAGAATTGACGGGGCGGGGGAGTGGCGGCTGTTCTGGCAGATCGGGCTCCCGCTGGCATCGGGCGGGATTTTGTCCGCCATGGTGCTGGGATTTCTGGAGTACTGGAACATGATTGAACAGCCGCTGGCTTTTCTTAAAGATAAGTCGCTTTGGCCGCTGTCCCTGTATCTGCCGGAAATCAGCCAGGACAGGGCCGGGTTCGCATTCGCGGCTTCGGTGGTGACGCTGGTGCCTTCGGTGTTTGTCTTTTTGCTGGGGCAGGATTATCTCGAGCAGGGCATCGTAGCCTCCGCTTTGAAGGAGTAGGGGCGGCTCTGCGGCTTTCCGCAGTCTTTCCTGGGATTGTCCCTCGTCCCGTCCTCCTGTCCGGAGGGGTTGCGGGGGTTTTGTCTGTGCGTATTCAAAAATGGGGCATTTCTAACTTCCCGGGTTTTCATGTCGCGGTCTAAATGGTGGAACTCCTCCGGAAGCGGCCTGCGTCGCCGGCGACTTGGCCGTTTCCGTCGTCGGACAGCACCATTTGGGCAGACCGCGGCATGAAAATCCGGGAAGTAAGAAATGTCTCCATTTTTTCATAACTTCCAGTCAAAATCCCCCGCACCCCCTCCGGACAGGAGGACGGGACGAGGGGCAATCCGGGAAAGACTGCGGAAAGCCGCAGAGCCTGGGGGAGTGTGGGGCGTAGGGAGGACAAAGGGCAAGGACAAAGGGCAAGGGCATGGATTAGAGTTGGAAATGGATAAAGTGAGGGTAGGAGGGGATTGGGGGATAGGTGGATTTTGGAGTGGTGGGGTTGGAAGTTTGGTTGGAGTAGTTACGGAATTTTGATAGGAGAGATGTGGGATGGGTGGATTGATTGAGAGCAGGAAGAGGATTTTGAAGTGGTTTTGGGGGTTTTTGGTGGGGATGTTGGTTTTGACGTTGGTTTCGAGGGGGATTTATGCGAATGGGCTGCCGCGGGTTTCTGTGGAGAATCCGGGGCGGATGGCGGTTGAGCATGTGGTGGAGAAGGCGGGGAATGTGAAGGGGAGCGGGGAGCTGGCTGTGAATGTGGCGGAGGGGCTTCGGGTGAGTGAGGTGTTTGTGGTTCCGGGGGAGCGGATAGAGGAGGGAACGGCGCTTTTTTCGTTGGATGGGGAGTATCTGATGGGGAGGGTGCGGGCTCAGGAGCGGAGTATTGCGAAGCTGGAGCTTCAGGTGGCAACGCTTGAGGGGAATCTGGAGCTGGCAGGGGCAGAAAAGAATGTGGAGATGAGCAGGGCCGGGGAGGATGCGGTCCGGGTTGTGGAGCAGGCGCAGAAGGCGCTTGACAGGGCTTTGGAGGATGAGGCGGCTGCGCGGGCGCAGCTGCAGGAGCATCTGGATAAGAATTTGAAGCTGACTTCGGAGGAGGAGCGTAAGCGGCAGGAGGAGGCTTATCAGGAGTGGAAGGCAAGGCTTTCTCAGGGAACGCAGGAGGTGCAATCGGCTTCCGGCAGGGTGCGGGAGCTGCAGAGGCGGGCGGAGAGTCTGCAGGCTGAGGTGGATGAGCTGAAGAAAAAGATTGCGGATGCGCAGGGGAGCGGTTCGGGCCCGGATGGCGCAAAGAGCGGAGGAGATAGGAGTGAGGGGAACATATCGGATGGGGGAATGGCGGAAGGTACGGTTATAGAGGGGGCGCAGGATGGCGGTTCCGGTTCGGTCAGCGGGAATGGCATGGCTGGGGGGACACAGGAAGGTGAGTCGGGTCAGGATGGGGGCTCGGGTGATGGAGGAAGCAGCAGCGAAGGCTCGGGCGGAGCGGATAAGGATGAGGTGGAGGCCTGGAAGGCGGAGCTGGCGGAGAAGGAGGCGGAGCTTTCACAGGTAAAAAAGGAATTGGCGCAGGCGGGGTATGCGCAGGAGGATATTTCTGAAGAGGTGGGGGCGCTTCAGGGGAATGCGCCCGGGCAGCCTGATTTTACATCTGAGGATGCGAAGTGGGAGAGCTGGAGAAGTACCAGGAAGAGTCTGGAGGATAAAATCATGGCGGCCCAACGGGCTGTGGAGGATGCGGAGGATGCTTTGGAAAAGGCGAAGCTGGAAGCGGATCGGGGGCTGGAGGATAGTATGCGTCCGGAGCTTTCGGACAGTTCGTTGGGGATTTACCGGCTGGATTTGGAGGCTGCGAGAGAAGAATTGGCAAAGCTTCAGGAGCTGGTGAAGGCAGAGGGGCTGATCAGTGCTGAACAGGCCGGGATTGTGACGCGTGTGGGAGTGGCAGCAGGAGAGAATACTCCGGCAGGTGCGGCGGTAGTGTTTACTGATACCGGAAAACCGTTGCAGTTTGAGGTGATTCTGGATAAAGAGGATAAGAAATATGTGAATCAGGGAAGTAGTGCAAGTGTCAGCCTGGGCAGCGTAGAAACGGAGGTAACAGTGGATTATCTGACGGAGGAGGAGTCCAGTCCCGGCAGCTTCCGGGCGTTGATAAACCTGCCGGAGGGCGTGGGTACGATAGGGCAGAGCGGCAGTTTCCGGTTGTCCGTACAGTCTGAGCTGTATAACTGCTGTATTTCCATCGATGCGCTTCATACGGATGAAAACCAGCGTAATTTTGTGTATGTGCTGGGGGAACGGAGCGGGATTCTTGGAAAAGAGCTGACGGCGGAGAAGCTTATGGTAGAGGTTCTGGATAAGAATAACAGGTATGCCGCGCTGCAGTCAGGGGCACTGGATGGTAACACTAAGGTTATCAATGCGGCGGACAGGGATTTTGCAGAAGGAGATCCGGTGAGAATGAAGGAATGATGGTTGGGGAAATTTGTGAGGATGGCCGCAGGTATGGATAATTGTGAAAAAAGTGCTGAATTGTCGGTGAGAAAATTGTTTGAAATGCCTATAAAAGTGCGCTGATGCTATAAAAACTTGTAAAAATATTCCAAAACATTTATAATAAAAGTATGATTCGAAGTAAAAGTGATTCCCTGACAGGTGCATTTTTCCGGTATGGTGGAGAACCAGGGATGCAGGAGAAGCGGGAATGTAGGAGAACCGGGTATGCAGGAATGCGGATGGGCAGGAGAACCGGGTATGCAGGAAGAGTGGATTGCCGCGGCAGCAGGGGGGTTATACTTCAAATTGTAAATCTGGTAGAGGTGCGTACGGCGCAGGGAAGGAGAAGGTATGGAAAATAAGGTGATGAAGTTCTATTCAAAGGCCGGAAGCAATATTATTCTCAGGGCAATACCGGGCCATTTTGCAACGAGTCACTCCCATATCAATTACTATGTGGATATGACGGGGCTGAAAACAAGGCGCAGTGAGGCTGCGGCAGTAGGTAAGGCCTTTGTGCAGAGGCTGCCCATAGAGACGGTGGTGGATACCATAGTCTGCCTGGACGGCTGTGAAGTAATCGGGGCATATATGGCGGAGGAGCTGGAAAAAGGGAGTTTTCCTTCCATGAATATGCACAACACGGTTTATGTGGTAACGCCGGAGTTTAATGTGAATAACCAGATGATTTTCCGGGATAACCTGGTTGGGGAAATCCAGGGGAAAAACGTTCTGCTGCTGCTGGCTACCGCAACCACCGGCATGACGATGCGCAGGAGCCTTGAGTGTATTGAGTACTATGGCGGACAGGTACAGGGGATCTGTGCGGTATTCAGCGCTATTAAGTCTATTAATGGCATGAGGGTGGAGTCCATGTTTGATACCAGCGACATTCCCGGGTATCAGGCATATGAGGTACATAATTGTCCGTATTGCAAGGCAAAACAGAAGCTTGACGCCATGGTGAACGGGTATGGCTATTCCAAGTTGTAGAAGTTGGCTGGGCGGTTACACATTTTTCCGAAAGTTCATAGATTAAGAGTAAGAGTAAGAGTTGTGCCGGCGGAACGTTACTTCCGCCGGCTCTTTTAATCCTGTAATGCATTTTGCTTTTTGCCGGAAGGGGGAAATGGGATGAATTCACAGAAGCTGGAAAATATTCTGAATCTGAGCCTGGATTCCACGCAGGAGGAGCGGGAACTCTCCAGGATCCTTAACGTGGGCTTTGATGTTTCAGACAGGACCTGGGAGCTGATCGTTAAATTCCATGGTGATATCGGCAGGCTGGAAAATGAATATATCAAGGTGGAAATTCTGCTGGCCGGTTATGCCATAGTCACCATACCTGAAAGCCTGATTCCGGTGCTTGTGGCAGCGGAAGGGATCGAATATGTGGAAAAACCGAAGGAGCTTTTATACAGCGTTTATGATGCTAAACAGCAATCCTGTTTCCCTACGGGCGGCGGGAGTTTTACGGGCGGACAGACGGGCAGAGGGGGGCTGACGGGAAGCGGCTGCATTGTGGCTGTGTTTGACACGGGAATTGATTATTCGCTGCCGGATTTCAGGGACAGTGCAGGCAGCCGGATTCTTTATCTGTGGGATCAGACACTGGCGCCGGATCCGGAAAGGGGATTTTTCCCGCCGGAAGGGTTTTCCGTCGGGGTGGAGTTTACGCAGGCGCAGATTACGGAAGCGCTGGAGGCTGGCGGGGAGGAAACCTTCCGCAGAGTGCCGAGTATGGATATTTCCGGGCATGGGACTGCGGTGGCCGCCATTGCTGCGGGCAGTAATCCTAATGCCCGGTATACGGGGGCGGCGCCCGGTGCGGCCCTGCTTATCGTAAAGCTGGGGCAGGCTGGCAGCGGTGCTTATCCGCGCACGACCCAGTTGATGCGGGCAATGACCTATGCACTGGGCAAGGCGCAGGCTTTGGGTATGCCTATGGCCGTAAATTTAAGCTTCGGGAACAGCTACGGCGCGCATGACGGCAGTTCCCTTCTGGAGCGTTTTATGGATAATGCTTCTGAGATTTGGAAAAATGTGATTTGTGCGGGGAGCGGCAATGAGGGTGCTTCTGCCGGCCATGTTTCCGGGAGGCTTTCTGAAGGCGGGCCAGGGCAGCCTGCCGGCAGGCAGAGCGTGGAGCTGGCTGTGGGAAATTATGAGAGCACGACCAATGTCCAGCTTTGGAAAAACTTCGCGGACAGCTTCCGGGTGATTCTGCAGGCCCCTTCCGGGCAGAGGGAGGAGGTACCGATGACCAGGCCGGGGCGGACGGAGCTTGTTATCGATCAGACGCGGATACTCATTTATGTGGGGGAGCCGTCGCCTTATTCAGTAAATCAGGAGATATATTTTGATTTTATCCCTGTGGAAACTTACATTAACGCTGGTATCTGGGTATTTCAGCTGGAGCCGGTCCTTCTGATAACAGGGGAATACCAGCTGTATCTGCCCGGGCAGGCGGTACGTTCGGCGGATACCCGTTTTTTTGCCCCGACGCCGGAGCTGACGCTTACGGTCCCGTCCACGGCCGGGAAGCTGATTACAGTGGGTGCTATTTATGGAGCCTACGATGCTTATGCGGATTTTTCAGGCAGAGGGGTGCGGGGAGAAGAAGAACTGCCGGGGTTTCCCAATACCAAGCCGGATCTTGCCGCGCCCGGCGTGAATATTGTAGCCGCCCGGGCCGGCGGCGGTTATGAGGCGTATACGGGTACGTCATTTTCCGCACCGCTTGTCACCGGGGCGGCGGCGCTGATGATGGAGTGGGGGATTGTGAGAGGGAATGATCCGTATATGTATGGAGAGAAGCTGAAAGCGCATCTGCGCAGAGGGGCCAGGAGCGTGCGGGGGGAGACGAGATATCCGAATGAAAGGACTGGATATGGGGCGTTGTGTTTGGAGGATAGTCTGCCTGGATAAAGGGCAAAGGGAAAGACCTGTTCTTAGATTAGTATGTTCGATTCGTAAACATCACAATATAATGAATATCCGATATTGTCAGGGGAGATAAATAACTATCATTGCCTGGCAATATCGGATATTTTTATAATAAGAAATATCTATTCACTGTTTTAATTCATTTTTCATCTATAAATCTGTCCTGAGGAGAATCAAATTTTAAAAGAAGCTTAGCCTGTTCGATTAACAGTGATTTCATTTCAGGGCTCAGGCACTGATAAAAGTAAAGAAGTCGCTGCGCGTCATGATTACCTGCAATATCCGACATTATAGGAACTGTGGATATCCCAAGCAAATAGTCAGCTGAGACATTAAAGTAATTAGCAAGCAAAGACAGAGTTAAAAAGTCAGGCTCCCTGTAGTCGTTGGCGTAACCGTTTAATGTTGTAACAGCAATATTGAGTTCTTTTGATATCTGTCGCTGGGTAATATTCCTATCATCCATTAACTGCTTTAAACGTTCTCCGAAGGTCATTCTTGTACCTCTATTGATGAGTTGATTTTATTTTAACTTACATAAATTCTGTAGTCTTTAATAATACGCGAATCGAATGTATAATATGCTATACGCGCAAATAACTATATGAGTTTTAAACGTATTTTAAACAGGAATAATTTGCCAAATTAACAAATAAATACTCGATTTGAATTGACAATACACGAATTGCGTACTAATATAATAAAAAAGCGTGAAATTTAGTATAAACAGCGGTCTGTGTCGGAGGAGATTATGAAAATCAAATTAGTTGTCTATTCAGAGGATATACAGTATGTAGAGCATTTGGTTAACTATCTCAATATTCATTACAGTGATACGGTCGAGTTGAATGTATTTGATGAAGAAGAAGCTTTGAAAGAATATCTGGATCGTTATAAAGCAGATATTATCCTTTTAGATGACGGATATAACAGCGTGTTTAAGAGTAATGCCATAACAGTATATTTAACGAATGAACCTGATGCAAAAAATGAACAGATATATGTTTTCAAGTATCAAAAAGGGGAATTGATTTATAAAACCATTTTAAATATATATGCATCAGGAACAGATAAGAGTTTACATAATCTAAGGGAAAAAAGAGAGGGAGAAGCAGGAATACATATGTTTCTCTCGGTAAATGGCGGAGCTGGCGCATCAACAGTAGCAAAAGCATATGGAATAAAAATGGCAGAAGAGAAAAGAATTTTATATTTGAACCTTGAAATGTTTGGAGACTGTGAAAAGGTTCTGAAAGCAGAGGGAAAATTCTCTTTGGATGATATTTTGTATACATTAAAAAGCAGGAGAGGAAGTCTTCCTTTGAAGTTGGAGAGTGCTGTGAAGAAAAGCCCGGAGGCTATTTGTTTTTATGCACCATCAGCCAATCCGATTAATCTTCTGGATTTAACAGGAGAGGAGTTTCTCCGGCTTTTGACAGAAGTAAAAAGCAGTGGATTGTTCGATGAAATTGTACTGGATACGGATATTTTTCCTTCGGTTTGGATGCTTGAAGGATTAAAGGAAGCGGATGATATATGGCTTGTAGCAGACGGGACAGCAGCTTCTGCCGAAAAGTATGGAAAATTTCAGGAGTTTATAACTGCTCTTGAAAAGAAATATCAGTTGAGAATCTTTCCGAAAATGAAAATTTTTTATAACAAATATAGTAGTAAGACAGGAATTCCGATTGAAAACTGTGGGTTGGAGATAGGAGGAGGATGCCCGCGTTATGAGGGGATGGATGAGAAAACCATCATGAAGAAAATGGCTGATTCGAACGCTTTTACAAAAGGATTCCTGTAAAGGGCAGAAAGTGAAATGTGTGGAGTAAATTAAAAGGAATAGTGGAAATGAAAAAGGAATGGGTAGAAAAAATTCGCTCCTCCGTATTGACGAATGCGGATTTTGCAGGAATGTCGGATGAAGAACTTGACAGATGGATTGTCAGTGAAACAGAACGTCTGCTGGCTGATGAGCAGCTGACAATTGGCGAAAAAGCGGAGCTTGTGGATCAGGTATACAGTTCTATCCGTGGCTTTGGGCTTTTGGACAGTATTTTAAAAGATGATGATATCACGGAAGTAATGATAAATGGTCCGAAAGAGATTTTTATTGAAAAATCGGGCCGGTTAAAGAAGCTGGATGAAAAATTTGAAAGCGAAGAAAAACTGGTTGATATTATTAGAAAAATTGTGGGAATGGCGGGGAGGGAAGTCAGTGAAGCAAATCCTATTGTAGATACACGTCTGCCGGACGGCTCCCGCGTAAACGTAGTGATGCCGCCTATTTCTTTAAAAGGGCCGATTGTGACAATCAGAAAATTTTCCAAAAATCCGATGACAATCGAAAAACTGCTGGAATATGGCTCCATAACTCAGGAGGTGGCTGATTTCCTGGAGCTTTTGGTCAGGGCAAAATACAATATCTTCATTTGCGGCGGTACTGGCAGCGGCAAGACCACATTCCTTAACGCTGTGACGAATTTTATTCCGAAGGATGAAAGAATTATTACGATTGAGGACTCGGCAGAGCTTCAGATAGCTGGAATTGAAAACCTGGTGAGCCTGGAAACCAGAAATGCAAATACAGCCGGTGTGGGAAGAATTACAATACAGGATTTGATTAAATCCGCGTTAAGAATGAGACCGGAGAGAATTGTTGTGGGCGAAGTGAGAGGGGCGGAAGCGTTGGATATGCTGCAGGCCATGAATACAGGCCATGATGGATCTCTTTCAACCGGCCATGCGAATTCTAACAAAGATATGCTGAGCAGATTGGAAACAATGGTTTTACAGGGAGCGGAAGGGCTCCCTCTGGCGGCAGTCAGGCAGCAAATTGCATCCGCCCTGGATATTCTGGTGCACTTATCCAGACTGAGGGATAAAAGCAGGAGAACCATGGAGATTTCTGAAGTGCTGGGCTATGAAGGCGGAGAGATTTTATTGAATCCTCTTTATAAATTTGTGGAGGATGAAAAAAGCTCCCTGGAAAAAGTCAGCGGAAGTCTGCTGCGGACGGAAAATCCTTTCAGGAATGACTATAAACTCAGGCTGATGGGATACAAAGGTACGATTTAACGGGGGTGGATATGAAAAAAAAGAAAGAAAAAAGGGTCAGGGAAGTTTATGAACCTAAAAAAGGCTTAACAGGGCAGGGAGACGATTACCATATCTATACGATGAACGGCAAAGAGAAAGTCACCGCTTTCTTATTGGGAATGGCAGGCACATTTGTGGTAGTTTATCTTTTTTTTAAGAGCATGCTGTTGGGGCTAGCGGCAGGAATTGCAGTGGGAATTCTAATTCAGAAATATTATGCGCTCCATCTGTGTGAGAAAAGAAAAAATACGCTGCTGATGCAGTTCAGGGATATGCTGGAAGCCCTGACCTCATCTTATTCATCAGGGAAAAATACCAATGGCGCTTTTTCAGATGCCTATGGAGACATGATACAGATTTACGGAGAAAATGCGGACATTGTTCAGGAATTGAAGATTATATTAATGGGAATCAACAGCAATATCAATATTGAAACTATGCTGGCTGATTTTGCAGACCGAAGTGAGCTTAACGACATCAAGAGTTTTGCAGATGTGTTTGAAGTGAGCGTGAAACAGGGCGGTAATATTAAAGATATTATTTTAGCCACCAGGGACATTATCAATGACAAAATAGAGATTGAAATGGAAATAGGAACGCTGCTTTCAGGCAATAAAAATGAATTGAATATTATGATGATTATGCCTCTTATCATTATTGTGAGTATGGAAGGCCTGGGAAGTGAGATGACGGTTACCGGAAATTCTCCGTTGAATATTCTGATTAAGATTGTGGCACTGGGCATGTTTGCAGCGGCATATATTCTGGGAAAGAAAATTACAACGATAAAGGTATAACGGGGAGGAAAACGTGAGCAGTACATTTCAATTAACAATGCTGGTTCCGGCAACAATCCTTGTTCTGCTGTGGATATGGATGGCAGCCAGATATGAAGGAAAGTTTGAATCCATAACGAAAACGCTGAAGGAAAGCGGATATCCGATGTATGAGCTTTTTTACATAGGTTTTGAAGTGCTGGAACTGGTGCATTTTAATACCAAATCAGACTATTCCAGAAAAAAAGTGAAGGAAATGTCCGAGGTGTATGGGCGCAGATATGCGGAATATTATTACTATGTCCAGATGGGAGGAGAGGTTACCTATGCGGTAACGGTGATACCGTTGGTATTTGTCTTTGCAGTGTTGGGAAACAGTCCTATGGCTCTTGTGTTCGGAATCGTTCTGGCGGGTCTGCTAGTGTGGTATCTGGATGAAATGTTTAAGGACAAGCTGACGGCCAGAAGAGAAGAATTATTGGCGGAGTTTCCCCAGGTCCTATCTAAACTGACGCTTTTGGTTAACTCCGGCATGATGCTTCGCAATGCATGGAACAGGATCGCAAAGGATGGCAGTGGGATTCTTTATCAGGAAATGTCAGCCGCGACAGCAGAGATGCAGAATGGTATTTCCGAACCGGATGCCTACCGGAACTTTGCTGAAAGATGCGGACTGAAAGAGATGAGGAAATTTTCTTCTCTGGTTACACAGAGCCTGGCAAAGGGAAGCGGTGATTTAAGCTTCTTTTTGAAGGATATGTCCGATGAAATGTGGGAAATGAAAAAAAATCTGGTGAAGCAGAAGAGTGAGCAGGCTAATTCCAAGCTTCTGGCGCCTATTGTGATAATTTTCCTGGGTATATTAGTCATGATTATGGCTCCCATTTTAGGGGGTTTATAATAACAAAAAGAAAGGTGGAAAAGAATATGAGGGATTTTTTAGACGGTAAACTGATTGGGATGCAGCTGAGGGCGAGACGGTTTGTTTCGCAACTGTTAGAAGAAGAGAGAGGGGATACGAACTTTGTGGCAATTATTATTATTATTGTAATATTAATTGCTATTGCTGGAATTTTTAAAGATCAATTAGAGAAAGCAATTAAAAAGGTATTTGATAGTCTTACTAACTTTATTGATAATGGTTTTTAAATGTATCCGGCAGTGGTACTGTCGGAAGTATTTCCCAATAAAGAAATATTAATAGAGGAATGGGAATGAAAAAACAAAATAGCGAAAGCGGTTCCATCATGGTAGAAGCAGCCATCATTTTTCCGATGGTTCTGCTCGCCGTGATGGCGATGCTTTATTTAGGACTGTTTAAACTTCAGGAAACAGCCATGCTTTATCAGGTACAGCGCGTGGCATCAGATGGCAGCCTGCTGGCATCCAGTCCAGGGTATGCAAGTATGGCTGGAAACGGAACAATGTTAGACGGTAAAAATATAGACTGGTACTATTTTCCGGAAGGAAATGAGATTGCAGAATACTACAAGGCATATCATAGTGATTTTGCAGTATTATACCGGGAAATTTTCGGATGTACCTGGATCGACAGCCGGGAGGTGGAGAGCTTTGGGGAAAAGGTTCTGAATACGGTATCCGTTCTTGCGGCAGGCAGACTATTTCAGACAAAGGTGGAAATTAATCGTGATTTCTGGGGGGCCAGTGTGGTTGCAGAAGTAAAGTATGAGGTAAGGACTCCGGGAGTGCTGCGTTTTTTTGATTTCCCTGACACCATTTCCATAAAGCAGGGTGCCTACCGCAGAGCGGCAAATCCTGCAGGCTTTATGAGAAATACCGATTTGGCAGCAGATGCTCTTATTTTTGTCAGTAAAAAACTGGGGCTTGATGAACAACTTGGAAAAATAACAGAAAGTCTCGGAAAAATCAGGGATATTCTGTTTTAAAGGATAAATAGACATGTTGAAATTTTGCAGAAGACATGATGGTGCGATTTCTGTATTTCTAACGCTGATACTTATACCGACCCTGCTGTTTGCAGGAGTAGTAGTAGACGGCACCAGAATTTACGGAAGCAAAAATATAATATCCGGCGCGGGAGATCTGGCAATGAATGGGGCGCTTGCAGGCTATGACAGCAATTTAAATGATGCCTATGGCCTGATTGCCATGTCTAAAACACCGGAGGAGCTTAGCAGTAATCTACAGGATTATTTTGAAGCTACCCTGACAGCCAATGGCCTGACACCACGGGATTTTAATAAGGCGCTGATTAATCTGGAGCTTTTAGAAGGTTCTTTTCAGGCATCCGGAGTGGAGGGTACGCAGATTTATCAGACCGAAGTAATGAAACAGGAAATTCTGGAATACATGAAATACAGGGCGCCGGTAACCTTTGTAAACCGGGCGATTTTGAGTAAACTTGATCAGTTTAAAGGAATCGATAAAGAAAAGAATGCTGTTGAAGATCAGATAAAATTTGAATCAGAGCTGGCTGAATTGCAGGAGGATTTCGATGAACTTCTGGAATTGGTGGAACAGCATACAAATGTTTACAAAAATATCCCCTCTTCCTCACAAATAAGCCAGCAAATACAGAAAACGAAAGATAACTATCTTAGAATGTGTCTTCTGGCAATTGGATATGAGAGACTGGCTACTTGTGAAGAGGCCCAAGCTGGTGATCTGCGCAGCCTTTTAGAAGAGTATAACGATGTGGCGGGACACTGTGAAGGAGGTATTCAGGGATTTGAAAAGCTTCTTCTTATGGAGAAAATAGACTGTGGTATGGATGCTCCCTATTCTCTTCTGGGTGGGCTGGATACAGATTCAGACGAATATAGGGAAATTCAAAAAGAACTATCTGATTATGAATCTAACCTGGAAATGTGGGGAAACCAGCTGGAAATAATCAATGATGAATATAAGGCGTTATCCTATGCAACAAGCTCACAAATAAAAACAATTTATAAGTATGCAGTGTCGGGTTATAGTTCTGCACAGAATATCGAAACAAAAATGGCTGAGATGAAGCAGAAGTTGGAAGAATGCAGTGACCTTTATGGTGATTGGCAGGAATCAATTTCTGCTCTGGATAGTTCTGATACCAAACAGGAGATGTCTGAGCAGTCAAAAAAATATGCCCCTTTTTTTGCAAAAGACAACACAGACGAATTTATGCAAATAATTGAAAATAACAAGCAGTATTATGGTGAAGTCAAAGAAACGCTTGAGGGGATGGAATTTGCGGGAAAACAGGTAGTTGCAGAAGATATGGATCCGAAGATGGTGATAGATCCCCTGGCAGCGCAGGCCGCAGCTGCTGTCAATACGCAGAAGGAGCTCACGAATCAGGCAATAGCAATAAACGACTGGAAGGGACCATATCAGTTTTCAACGGCAATAAATAAAAAGGACATTGAGACAACAGAATTTGTCAAATATCTGCGGGAAGAACTTTGCAAGCCTGATGACAGTTCGGATAAAAAGAAGAGTAAGGAAAAAGCAAAAGAATGGGATGATAATCTTGCAGAAAAGCTGAAAGAGTATGTAACCCTCTTTACTACAATGGATATTGACGATGTAAACCTTCAGGAAATCAGCAAAGGAGACCTGCCGACTAATTGGCTGAATGCTAAGCTGGATTCCCAGGATCCTTCTTCTGCAAATATTAAAGGTGGTATGGTTGATAAAAATGCAAGAAAAAATATAAGCGGCAGTGCTACGAAGGCCATGAATACAGATAATTCCACACTGAATGTTCTGAGTGGGCTGGCTGATGCAATTCACCAAGGGGCAGAGTCAGTATATATGACGGAATATGTCATGGGAATGCTTTCCTATTATACAGTTAACCAGGACGGAAAAGGGAATACCATAGAGAATCCATTGTCTTTAAGCAATGACAGTCTGAAAAGTCATGAGATATACCGGGCGGAAGTGGAATATGTAATCTGGGGAGATCCGGATGCCAGAGATAATGTTACGAAAACAAAAGCCATGATATTCGCGATTCAGTTTGTATGCAATACCATTTTTGCATTTACAAACGGAACATTAATTGGTGATGCTACAAAGATTGCCAACTTTTTCCCGGTAGGGGTATTGGGCAGGGCGGCGATTAAGGCGGCACTTTTGGCGGTGGTTTCCATTATAGAGACTACAGAGGATTTGAATCAGCTGGTTAAGGGTGAAGCGGTCGATTTACGAAAAAATGATAATAATTGGGAAACCTGGATTATAAAAAAAGGAGGCAGCGGTGATAAGGAACATGGGATGACGGCTGTAAAGTACGAAGATTATCTGTGGATTATAATCTGCGCGCAGCTGACAATTTCATCAACACAAGCAGGCATCCTGGCCAGAACCGCCGACTGCATTGAACTGAATCAGACCAATGGAAAGAAAAATGCGGAAAATACTCTAAGGACCAGATTTACCATGGTGAAGCTGTCGGCTGATGTCAGAACGGATACATTTTTTTTACAGAAGGTCGGGGAACAGAACGGAACGCCTGTGGACGGCAATACTTTCACCATACATTATAAGGGAATCCAGGGGTATTAAGTATGAAAAAAGAAAGAGGAAGCATTACGCTGGAAGCGGCAATTTTTCTGTCCATGTTTCTGCTCGCTTATCTGGCATTTATGGATCTGGTACAGGTGGCCAGGGCACAGATGATTCTGCAGTATACTCTGGATGAAACTACAAAGGAACTGGCGCAGAACAGCTACATACTGACAAAAACAGGCATTGTGGGCCAAAGCATCCAGACCGGTCAGAAAAGTCAGCAATTTAAGGGAAAAACAGAAGAGATGCTTAATTCCGTAGTTGATTTTGGAAATGCACTTTCCGGAAATGGAAATGGAAATGTGATTCAGTCCGCCAATGTAGCCTATAGCAATCTGGAAGACTATTTTTCCAACAGTGATGATATTGTACAGGGATTAATAGCAGTTGCTAAAAATCAGGCCGGATCCATGGCGAAGGAATATGCTGTGGGGCAGGTGTGCAGAGGCAGTCTGAAGAAACAGCTGAGTTATATTACATCGGAGGATCCGGATGCATATCTGAAAAAGCTGGGAATCCAGGGAGGCCTTGGAAGCATTTCCTTTCAGGGAACGAAATGGTTTGACACAAGCAGAGAGCTGGATATTGTAATGACCTATAAGATAACCTATAACTTCGGCATCCTGGGAAAACAGGAGAGAATTTTTAAAGTGAGGGCAAAAACGGCGATATGGTAGAAAAATATCTGGTTTCTGCATTTGCAGCGGTAGTGACTGCCGTTGTAATGGCTGCGGTTTCTTCTTGGGGCCTGAAGCGGGAAAAAATATCTGCAGATAAAAAACATGTCTGTTGGTGGGTTGCCGGAGCAGTCATTTATTTGGCGGCGGCGTTCCTGTTTGAATATTATGGATATTCGCTGTGGAAAAAAGTACGTTATGATGCCCTTTTATGTGCTTTGCCGGTATTGTCGTTGACTGACAGAAAGGACAGAAGAATTCCAAATCATTTTCTGGTGATACTGGCAATACTGCGTTTGCTGATTTTGGCAGGGGAAATCATTTCCTATCCGCTGCTGTGGACTGATTTTATGGCTCATGCCTGCGGTGGAGCGGCTGGAAGTTTTCTCTTAATGATGGCGGCCTGGTTCTTATCACGGAAAAAGATTGGTCTTGGTGATGTGAAGCTTCTTACAGTCATGGGATTTTATCTTGGATTTTCTTTGAACTATATCATTCTTTTCCTTTCATTGATTTTTGCCGCGTTATGGGGTGTGTGGAATGTATGGAGAAAAAAGATGGATGTAAAAGATACAGTTGCATTTGCTCCGTTTATTACAGCAGGACTCTTTACTGCTCTGATTTTAGGCCTGTAGTTAATAGACAGGCGGAATTCTGAAATGGCTTTTATTATTGCAGGGAGAAAATAATGAAGAAAAATATGATTTTGCTTATGGCTGTTTTACTTTTGCTCTGCTGGTATACAACAGTAGGAGGTTTGATGAACAGTGAAAAGAAATATCAGGAAAATGTGAAGAATGCGGAAAGCTTTGAAGAACGGGAATTATATCTGGATGCCATTGCAGAATACCAATCCGCTATGCAGTACAGGAAGGATACATCAGAGCTACTGCTGAAAATCGCATATGATTACCGGGCTTTGGGTGATATGGATTCTTACATAACCCAGTTAAAAAGCATTGTTTCACAGTATGGCCCAAGACAGGAAGCAGTAAAGAACATTTATGATTACTACTCTGAAAAAAAACGGGAAGACGACGCCATAGAATACATAGCAGGTTTGAAGGAGAAATATCCGGAGGATGCTGTAGTGGAACAATATTACACACAGATCAGGAAAAATTATTACGTATTATATCATTCCTTCCAACATTTGAATGCATTTCTTGGTGAATATGCCGTTTATGAATATGAAGGGAAAAAAGGGATTGTTGATTCGGCAGGAGAAATTATACTTGAGGCGGCTTATGACGAAATACAGGTCCCTCTAAAAGTGACAGACGGTTTCCCGGTAAAAGTGGAAAATCAGGTTTATATGATTTCAGAAAAAGGTTATAAAATCGCACGGCCGGAGGATTTTTATGACGAACTTGGAATTCTGTCAGGTAGCAGAATCGTTGCCCGCAAAAATGGAAAATATGGTTATCTGGATAAAAATCTGGAAGAGATGACAGAATTTGTCTGGGATGATGCAACCAATTTTTCCAATAAAATTGCTGCTGTCAAAAGCAAAGATAAGTGGGCGTTGATAAATACAAAAGGAGAATTCCTGACGGATTATATTTATTCGGATGTAAAGCGTGACAGCAATAACTTCTGCAGCCGTTACGGGCTGTTATGGGTGAATGAAGGGAACGGCTACGAGCTGATTAATACGGAATTGGAAATAGTCTGTGAAGAGGTTTATGAAGATGCCAGATGTTTTTATGAGGAAGGGCCGGGGGCAGTCTGCCAGAACGGCCGGTGGGGATTCATTGACAGGCAGGGACAAGAGATAATCTCACCGGTATTTGAAGATGCGGATTCTTTCCAGAGAGGCTATGCGCCTGTTAAAAAGAACGGGCTTTGGGGATATACAGGAGAAGATGGAGAAATACTGATCGATTTTGCATTTGAGGAAGCCCTTGGCTTTAATGAAGACGGAAGCGCACCGGTAAAACGGGGAGAGGCCTGGGAACTGATAAAACTGGGGATATACAAATAGGAGGAAGTCCAAAATGGAATTTACCTTTGAGGCAATCGGGACAAATACTTTTTTGACCTATATGGCGGATATTGAAGAATTTGACGAATTTTCCATGAAAATGCTGGAGCATAACGAGATTGAAGGAATACTTCCTTTTTCATACCTACAGGAGAATCGGAAAAAGAAAATACGCTATGCCATAACGTCATATGAAACTTTGGAATCGTATATCCGCCGTCCTTTGTCATTGCCTAAAATTCTTAATATTTTGGAAAGTATTGCGAGAACAGCACTGGAATTGGAAGAGTATATGCTTTATATGAATGGGATTGTCCTGGAACCTTCCTATATGTATACGGAGATTGGAACCGGAAAAACCCGATTGGTATACCTGCCGGTAAAGAATACCGGAAATATTGATGTATTCGGATTTTTAAGGAACCTGCTGGGAACGATTCAATATGAAGCGCCGGAAAACGCAGTATGCATACTGAGAATATCTAATGATATAAACAGCGGAAAGATTACCGGGCTGGAACAGCTTTTGACGGCCATCAGAGATGCGGAGGGTGACAGAGGAAAGATAAAGATTCCACAAGCGGATGATCCTGTTATACATCAGAAGACCGATGAAAAACCGGAGCCTGTTTGGGAACCGGAGCCGGTTCAATACATGCCGGTTATGCAGCAGCCAATTAAAGCGGAAGAAGAAAAAACTAAAGAAGAAAAACCTAAAGAAAAGGGGAAAAAATCCTTTGGATTATTTGGCGGTGAAAAGAAAGAAAAGGAAAAGGCAAAACCAAAAAAGAAAAAGCAGGATGCGAAAATGATATCTCCGGGTTTTGCAATCCCTGGAATGGGTCCGGAAATAACAACTCCCCCGGTAGCTGACGCAGTAGAAATTCCAGTTTCTTCCGAAATACAAGGCGGTAAAAAAGGTTTTACCGGATTTAAGAAAAAGGCTAAAACTGAATCTGCTCCTGCAGTGCGTAAGGGAGCGTTTCCTATGGAAGCTCCGTTGATGAATATTCCTGACTATCCGTTGAAAGAAGAAAAAAAGCTTGATTTTGGAAAAACAATAATCTCACAGCCTGATGATGAGGTAACAGTAGTGGAAGGCTGCGGGGAGAATCCGGGTCAGCATATTTCTTATATTCTTCGCCGTGCAAACGGACAGAAAATGTATCTGGAACAGAATATTACCAAAATTGGGAGAGAAAGCGCATATGTGGATTTTTATATTGGAGACAACCTGCAGATAGGAAGAAGCCATGCTGAAATTATCCGCAGAGGACAGGATTTCTTTATCAAAGATAATAATTCCAAAAACCATACGTATGTTAACGGCAGAATAGTGGTCGGGGAAGAACTGGTACAGCTTAAGGCAGGAGATACGATTACCCTGGCAAATGAAGTGTTTGAATACCATGAAATCTGATTGCTGTAATCATGGAAGAAATAATAATGTCTGATTAAGGAGCCAGGTATGAATTTTATTGCCTGTTGTGGAACGGATATCGGAACGAGCAGAAAAGTCAATCAGGATGCGGTGTCAATAAAAACCCGGCAAATTCATGGAACAGACTGTTATATGGCGATTGTATGTGACGGGGTGGGAGGGCTTGCCCAGGGAGAATATGCCAGCAGTTGTATGAGAGAACGGCTGGAACGCTGGTTCCTTTATGAATATCCTCAGATTGACGGAAATGAGGAGGCGGAAAAAATCGTACTGGAACGGCTTCGGAAAACAGTAGAACTTCAGAATAAGGTGTTGTATGAATACGGCCTTAGCCGTGGAATTCGCTGTGCAACAACTGTCAGCGCCTTGCTTTTGGCTGGGAAGAGTTACTTTATTGTTCACGTAGGAGATTCCAGAATATATCTTCTTGATGGGAAGGTAAATCGGTTGACAGAAGATCAGACGTTGGTTGCACGGGAAGTAAAAATGGGAATTCTGTCCAAAGAAGATGCGCAACGCGATGGGCGGCAGAATGTGATATTGCAGAGCGTAGGTGCGGACAGAAAGGTGGATATTTTAACCTATTGCGGTCTTGCTGCGGGAAATTTCAGTTTTCTGTTATGTTCAGATGGTTTTTATCACCATGCGGCCGAACGGGAGTTGTTGCAGTTATTTTATGATAAAAATTATGATTCGTCAGAACAATTGGGAAAAGCGATAGAAGGAATGATCGGGTATTTAAAAGACCGTGGTGAACAGGATAATATCTCGGCAGCAGTAATACAGTACAGAGAAAATATATAGTTTCTGCTATCGGTTTAATATTTATTATAGGAGACGGTGGGGAACGAGGGAGAAATATAATGAATATAGTTATCTTTGGATTATCCGTCAGTAATTTTTTATTCTATGGAGGAATTGTAATAATGGCGGCTGCGGCTGCGGCTATGGTGATATGTGCGGTGGTATTTACATTTACAGGGCGGAAATTGAAAAGAAAGCTTGAGAAGGAATACGGAAAACCACAGCGATAGTATTTACGCAGGAACGAGGGGGATAAGATATGTCTCAGATAATTGCAGGCATATATGAAATACAAAGGCAAATTGGTTCGGGGGGAGGCGGAATTGTCTACCTGGGACGTCACTTGCGTTTGGAAAAACAGGTGGTGCTCAAAGCGGACAGGCGTACGTTGGACACCAGACCTGAAGTACTGCGTCGTGAGGTGGATATGCTCAAGGGCTTAAGCCACAGGTATATCCCGCAGGTTTATGATTTTGTGCAGGAAGATGGTGTAGTATACACCGTCATGGATTTTATTGAAGGGGAAAGCTTTGATAAGCTTCTGGGCAGAGGACTGCTTCCTTCTCAGCCGCAGATAATAAAGTGGGCCTGCCAGCTTTTGGAAGCATTGAGTTATCTTCACAGCCGGCCTCCCTATGGCATTCTTCATGGGGATATTAAGCCGGCCAATATTATGCTTCGGCCGGATGGTGATATCTGCCTCATAGATTATAATATCGCCCTTGCATTAGGGGAAAACGGCGCGGTAAAGGCTGGTTTCAGCAGAGGTTATGCTTCGCCGGAGCATTATGGAGCCGATGAAAATAATCAAAGCCGAAATCCGGCAGTCCAGATATCAAACCGGAGAACTCCGCAGGTCAGCGTGACGGAGACAATAAAGGCTGCGGAAACTACGCAGACACTGGGAAAGAAAGTACCGGAGACAGAATGCGCTGCCGGGCATTTCAGTTCCTCCGGCGGGAGCAGTAAAAATGGCGGATATGCGGTAATGCTTGATGTGCGATCCGATATTTACAGTCTTGGCGCCACACTATACCATCTGCTGTCGGGACACCGTCCGGCACAAAATGCTAAGGATGTAACACCCCTGGGAGCGGATGTCTGCAGCCCGGAGGTAGCCGCAATAATACGGAAGGCAATGGAACCTGCCCCGGATATGCGTTTTCAGTCGGCTGAAGAGATGCTCAATGCCTTTTTACAGCTTCACAGAAGTGACAGGAGGGTAATCCGGCATAGAAGACGAATGGCTGTTTCAGCGGTTTTGTTGACAATGGTATTCCTGATTGGAGGCATATGCTGCTTCACTGGTCTGAAACAGATGGAACAGCGGCAGGCTGCACTGACGCTGGCTGAATATTCCGCAGATTCCCTGGCTGCGGGAAATGTAACGGATGCAGTAAATAAAGCTTTGCAGGCAATTCCTTCTGGAAGGAGTATATTTGAAGCTCCTGTTACATCCCAGGCGCAAAGGGCGCTGACAGAGGCCTTGGGAGTTTATGATTTGTCAGATGGATTCAAAGCCCTTAAGACCATTGATTTACCTTCCGCACCGCTGAAAATTAAAATCTCTCCCCAAGGTTCCTGTTTGGCCGCAGTATATGCTTATGAAGTAGCACTTTTTGATTTGGATAATCAAAAAAGGTTAGTAACGCTGCCGATACAGAAATCAGCGTTGGCCGATGTGCTTTTTCTAAATGAAAATGAAATCCTTTACGCTGGTGTGGATGGTGTGACGGCCTTTGATTTGGAAACGCTGTCTGTACGATGGACCGGTGAGGTGGCTGCAACGCTGGCGGTTTCCGGTAATCGTGCTATAGCGGCTGCCGTGAACACAGATAGGGATTGTGCGGTTTTATATCGTGTATCGGACGGATGCATAATAGGTGAAAAAGATTTTAAGGGACGGTATTTGCCGGCGGCGGCGAATGATATATTTGCGGATCCGGGAGGCGTCGTTTTTTCTTTGAATGAGGATGGCAGTATGCTTGCAGCCAGCTTTTCAGATGGAGGACTAACGCTTTTTAACCTGGAAAATCCTGAAGAGGATTTGATTATTTATGAGGAATCCGATTATATCCATTTTGAAGGAGGCTTTTTCGGACAATATTTTGCCTTTGCAGCGGATAAAAGCGGCGAATCCATATTCGGTCTGGTTGACATTGCAGAATCCGTTTATATGAACGGATATAGTTCACGTAATAATTTATTGCTTCACGCAGACGAACAGGGAATATATCTTTCCGATGGAAATTTGCTTGTCAGGTTTGATGCACAGACTTTGGAAGAAACAGAAATGGCATATACAGAAAACGTAAATATTACCGCTTTTTCTGTGGATAACGGTTATGTACTTGCAGCCACAGAGGATAATTGCTTTTCTTTTTATGACAGCGGGGCGAATTTAATGTCAACAGAGTCTTGTAATGAAAACTGTGATTTTGTTGTCCTGGCTGGAAAATATGCAGTTGTGGGCAACAGAAATGAGCCTGCGCTGCGTCTTTTGAAACTGGAAAATCACAGTGAGGCGCAGCTGCTTTCCTATGATGCCCGTTATCCTCATGATGAGGCCCGTATCAGTCAGAATGGGCAGACCGCAATGCTTTTCAGTTATCAGGGATTTCGTATCTATAATATGGATGGGGAACTTTTAGCAGAAGCTGAACTACCTGATAAAGAACAGATTTATGATCAGCAGTTTATAAAAAATACGGATGGTTCATGGCTGGAAGTCACTTGGTATGATGGAGCAAAACGCTGTTATAGTGCAGCGGACGGTTCCCTGATATCAGAGGAGGCAGGGGAAGCACCGTCAAAAGATTTATACGAGGAGTTTTATACACAGCAATATAGAATTGCATCGTCCCTTCACGGGGCGCCTGAAGTATATGATTTGGAATCCGGCAGGTTGGTGGCTGTCCTGGAGGAAGATGCGTATCTTACGTACGTAACGCAGGTGGAAAATTATATAATTACGGAATATATCAGTGCAGCAGGGGAAAGGTACGGACTTTTGCTGAATGATAATTTTGAGGTACTGGCATATCTGCCCGGACTTTGTGATGTAAAGGAAGGGATGCTTGTATTCGATTATGAATCCGGGAATTTGCGGCAGTGCCGCTTATATTCCCTCGGAGAGCTGTTAGCTCTTGGAGAGACATTAAAATAGAAAAAGAAGGGAAAGGAGAGTTTGCTGACATGAAATTCAACAAACGAGCGCTGGCAGTACTCATGGCGGTACTGCTTATGGTTCCGTCCATGCCGGTCACTGCAACCGGACAAACAGGTTTGGAGACTGTTGTGCAGGAGGAATCATTGGAGGAAGAGGTTGTTCCTGAAAAAGAGGAAGTATCCACGCAGGAAACTGCTTCTGTAGAGGAGGGAACAGGAAACGGAGAAGGAGCCTCGGAAGAGGACTCCGCAGAAAGTAAGGAGGAAAATAGTGCCACAGAAAGTGGCTCTTCTGAAAGTACTTCTACAGAAAGCAACTCTGCAGAAAATAATTCCACAGAAAGCGAAACGGGACATGAAACTTCAACAGAAGAAACAACAGCAGTGACATCAGAAGACAATACCGAAGAGCTTACGGAAGAAACGACAGAAGAGACAACGGAAGAAACCACCGAAGAAGAAACAACGGAAGAAGAGCTGGTAACAGAACCTTCTGAAGAAGTTTTATTTAATACTGGGAATTGTGTATACAGTGTGGTAAGCAGAAAAGACTTTTTGGATTATAAATTGGGAGATGCCTGTTTTGAAGAGGATGGAAGCTATACAATCAATATTCCTGAGGATAATCCATTTTTCCCGTATGAGGTGCAGTTTACTTATAATGGCGAGACAACAAATCAATGGTTCATGTCTCCGGAGGACAGCGTGGAGATAGGAGGCCATACCTTTTATGTATCAGCCTATTTTGATAATACGGCAATAACGCAGATGAGCCTTAAGGTATCGGATCGTACAATCGTAGTGTACCCTGAGAGAAAAGAATTTGTGGACGGGGACGGGGCGATGCCGGCTTCCCTGCTGCCTTTGGAAGAAGAGTGGCTGAATGTTGATTTGTCTGCATATACGCCTGCGGAATTGACAATGGTGTCTGTAGATTCGATTTTTGCAGGAGATAAAGCGCTTAAGGATAGCGATAAGATAGTATGGACTTATAATTATGATGATGACTATACAGTGAGTTCATCGGGAGATTTTCTTGATTTAAGTTACCATACCTACTATTCTTCCTCAAATATGTGGGAAATGATAGTCGGTGATGCCGATCAGTTGGCGGCAGGTAATAAGAGGTATTTTGTAAATGTAAAGGTTAAGGAGTCCAGATCCTGGCTTACACCCACAGTATATATTCAGGATGCGGACGGAAAACGTACCAATATCAGAGTAACCAGAAATGATTATGATGATTATGATGAAGAGGATGGCAGAAAATTGTATGTTTCAGTTCCTTCTGAAGAGATGGGAAGTGAACAGAAGGCATATTTAGGGCTTAATATTAATTCTTCTGTTTTTGCAGACGTAAATTTCTCGTATGCTAAAGTTTACGAGGGAAAGTTTACGAGCGCTGCGGAAGCTGCGTCCGGGACGGATATTACAGATGAAGTATGGAACCAGGATATGTCTAAGGCGGACGCCGGTTATACGGTGACGCGTTATAAGAATCAGTGGTTTACCATAGTTACATATGACGGCAGCGGAAATGTCACAGGCTGCCTGCCGGTGTATATGCGTTTTTCAGCAAGCGGCGATTATTTCAGCAACAGTATGTATGAAAGATCTGAAAGCGGCAGCAATTGGGTTAATGAAACTTCTACAGGCAGTTTTAAGAATGGCTGCTATGAAATAACAACTACTTTGAGGAGCGGATATGCTGCAAATCAGAAATATTATCTGACATTACAGTATTATGAAGGGGGAGCAGAAAGTTCTTCTGCTGTAACCGCAGCCTATGCAGGAAAGTATTCATCAATAGCCGAGGCTTCAGCTGCTGGTGCGGAGGATATTAAAGAGGCTTTGTTTAATGGCAGCTACAATACCGGAGGGTATCTCGAAGACTACAGCGAAGGGGTTTACTTTACTGTTTTTATAGGAAATGATAATGATAGTAAACAAAAGGTTTATCCCTGTCTCATAAAAGCAAAAGAGGGAATAAAAGAAAATGTCGGTCCAAGCAGTGGGACACTCGTTAGTTTTGATGGATTTTATGATAAGAATGGAGAATATGTTAAATCTTATCAGGTTGATGCCAGGGAAGATTCTTATGCTGAATATAACTATCTGACAATTCTGGTCGGAAAGAATGTGGATTTATCCGAGCTGGCACCGATTTTTTATACAGATAAAGGGATACATTTATATACACCAGGGAGCAGTTCTCCGGAAATCAGCGGTAAGAGCGTACATGATTTCTCAAATGGGCCTGTCCAGTATACGGCAGCTGCCGAGGATGGCACCAATTCAAAAAATTATTGGGTACAAGTTGTGAAAACAACAGATGGAGCCGGCTGGCTTTATATGAATAGTTTGGCAGACGAAGATTCGGATACGAAAACTGAGAATGGAATTATATATTCTACCCGCGAAATACTTTTGGATGGATATCATAATAACGTTCATGATATTTTGCTGGCCAATATGGGGACGGAAGCTATTTCTGCATTATCAGTTGATTTAGTATCTGATTCCGTAGAATTAGACAAATATTGGACACTGAGCGGAGATTATGACTTATCAGGCTGTACCACACTTAAAACAACGGCTTCTCATGGAGAATTGCCGAATCTGGCCAAAATCCGTATTAAGGCTAAGGACGGTATAACAGGCACAGCGGATGGCGTATTAACAATTAAATCTGGGAATAAAACATTAATGATACTTACCCTGACTGGTTCTGTAGGAGATCCTTCCATCATTACAAAAGAAATTCCTCAGGCAGTCAAATATGTTCCATATGGAACCATGATACAAAACAGCAATAAATATAGCTGGAATACTGTAAGTTACAGGCTTGTAAGCGGTAAGCTGCCGGCTGGTATGGAAATAAAAGCAAATGGCGAGATATATGGCGTGCCTCGTGAGACTGGAAAATTTACATTTACTGTAATGATGGAAAATGGGTATAATAATTTTGCTTCCAGCACGATGACATATACATTAACGGTATTAGAAAACACGGATCCCAATGTAGAATCTGCGACAGATACAGGATATGATCTGACGGAAAGAATTCAGAATGTAACACCGGATTCCATGTCCGATCAGACACTTGTTTCGCAGGGCATTTATGCAGAATTCGTAGATGTGTATCTCGATGGTGTGAAGTTGGTAAAAGATGTTGATTATACTGCCGAATCGGGCAGCACCAGGATTACAATCAGAAGCCAGACTTTGAAAGCATCCAATAAATCAGGAACACATACCCTGGGTATCGAATTCAGGACGCAGGATACAGATACCTTAAAACGCGCTGCACAGAACTATCAGGTTGAAGGCGGAAATAATCCCGATCAGGGAGGAAATGAAGGTGGAAACAATAATAATGGAAATGGAGGCAGCAGCTCCGACAGCGGAAGCGGAAGTTCTGGTAATAGTACCAACAATCAGGTGAATAATGGAATTGCCGGCAGCGGTACTGTAACTGGTGAAGGTGATGCCGGTAATACAGGCAGCGATTCTTCAGCAGTTGACAGCACTATGGAAAGCATATCCTACACAGTACAGGAAGGCGATACTTTATGGAAGATTGCCGAAAAGTATTATGGTTCCGGAGCATATTGGGAGAAGATTTATCAGGATAATTCAGGCGTAATCAGTAATCCTGATAAAATTTATGCGGGGCAGGTGCTTGTTATACATTTGACGGCAATCAGTAACCCTATGCAAGAACAGGATCCGAATCTGACATATTATACTGTGAAATCAGGCGACAGTCTGTGGAAGATTGCACAGCAGTTTTATGGTCATGGCTGGCATTGGAGAAAAATTTTTATGGCGAATGACTCAATTCCAAATTCCAAGTTTATTTACGAGGGGCAGGTAATCGTCATCCCAGATGTGTAAAGCTGTTGAATAACTATTAAGAAACCGGGCACAGGAAGAGACCCATTTTCCTGTGCCCCTTTTCCATATCCACACCAAATAATATTGACTCTGCCCCCGGGGCACCCCCTATACTCAGTCCTATAAACACCCGGGAGAAAAACAAATGCATCTGTTAAAAACCCTGCTCCATAAAGGAAAATACCTCATATCAACAGCCGTCCTCCTGAACATCTTGTCCGTACTGTGGACCCTGCTCTGGAATATCCAGCTTCGCCATATCATCGATTCAGTGAGCAAAGGGCAGGTAATCCCGGGGAATATGGTGGTAAGGGCGCTTATCCTGGCAGCAGCTATCAGCATATTTTCTTTATTGTCCGAAAGCATTTCCGGCCTCTCCTGTGAGGTGATGACACATGATTTACGCATGGGATTTGCCGGCAGACTGGCGGAAATGAGCCTGCCGGAGCTGGAACAGATAAATGCAGGAGAGGAGGTATCCGGATTTCAGAATGAAATCGGGGAAGTATCGGATTACATGACTGAAAATATGGTAAAGCTGGCGGGAGATGCGGTCAGGTTTGCCGGTACATTAATCCTTCTTTTGTCCGTCTGTCCCATATTGACGGCCGGAGCCTACCTGCCTGTGGCAGGCATTGTGGCCTATGTATTTTATTCCAGCAAAATAATAGGCTGCCTTACGCAGCAGGAGCAGGATGCGAGAAAGAAAATGGACGGATATGTGGATATTATTTTAACTCTTTTTCCTATAATACGCATCTATGATGCCGCCGGGCTTCTGTGGGAGAGGTTCCGTGAGGAAAACAGGATATGGGGGCAGGCGGCGGAAAAACGGGAAAAAACAGCAGCGGAATTGATGTCCCTGTCCGCCCTTTTATCCAGCATCCCTGTCCTTTTACTTCTCCTGTTGGGCGGATATCTTACACAAAAACAGGTTATAACAACAGGAACACTGTATTTGTTCCTGAATTTATCGGGAAATGTAACTGGTATTATGATGAACATGCCGGGGCATATCGCAGCCTTCCGGAAATTTAAAGCGCATATGGAACGGCTGGAGTCTCATATATCTATGGATCCGGACATCTTCAATAATTTATGAAAATACAGGGGAAAAGCGATATGGAAGCTGCAGCAATCCGGTTGGAAAACGTATCCTTTGGATACCATGGCAGCCAGGTGCTCAGGGAGATAAATTTTTCAGTACAAAAAGGAGAACATATCGGCATCGTTGGTACGAGCGGCTGCGGTAAGAGTACGCTGCTTAAACTGATTTCAGGCCTTTATCGGGTGCAGCAGGGAAAGCTTATGGTGGAGGGGGAAACTGAGGCGGATCAAATCCGAACCAGGGTATCCGTTGTTATGCAGAATTCCGGCCTGTTTCCGGCAACGGTCCGTGAAAATATTTCCTGCGGGCATGAAATGAGCGAGGATAAAATACGTTCCGCCTGTGAAGCGGCCAGGCTTATGGAATGGCTTAAGACTATGCCGGAGGGCCTGGATACTTTTGTGGGTGAACGGGGCCTGGGCGTATCAGGGGGACAGGCCCAGCGGATTGCCATCGCAAGAGCCATTGCCAGGGACGCCCCGGTTTTTCTGCTGGATGAGGCAACCTCGGCATTGGACGGGGATACATCCGGGGATCTGCTTTCTAATCTGGAGGAAATCACGAGAGGAAAAACCGTGGTTCATGTAGCCCACAGGCCGGAGGTTTTAAAGGCCTGTTCCAAAATATGGAGGTTGGAGGGAGGCAGGCTTTATGATCAGACAAATGCGTAAATTGCTTGCAGCCGTCGGAGGCACGGGGGTATTTGCCGTGCTTGTTATTTTAAGAAGTCCCTTTGATACGGCATATATGCTGGTGCAGGCGATATTTTTTGCACGTGCGTTCCGGGCGGTTTCCTGCAGCGATATGGCAATGCTGTCCGATGCCTGTATTCGTTTTGGGATTGCGGCCTGTCTGCTGTTTCTCTATAATGGAACCGTATGGAGCCGGTATGCGGGTTTTTCAGTGCGGACGGAGGCCAGGGTCAGGGAAAAAATGTTTCATAGCATGCTTCGGCTTTCTATGGAAAAGATGGAAGCATTGAGCTATGGAGAGTGGCAGACCAGAATTAACGGTGATGTCAGGCTGGGACTGCACAAGCCGATGCAGTTTCCTCATGCTGCCAACGCTTTGGTATGCATAACGGTTTCTTTTTTTCTTCTGCTGTATGTGAACTGGAATGCGGCGCTTCTTGTGGTGCTGTCCGTATTGCCTCATGTATGGCTGAATCAAATGCTTGTCGCCCGTAAGGCGGCAGCACTCAGAAAACGGTCGCAGGAGGCGGCAGCGGAGAATTTATCGGATATGAATCTGTTCATTGTCTGTGCGGATACTGCCAAATTATATGATGCCTGTGGTTTTTTAGGGAGGCGTTTTCAGAAGAGCAGCAGGGCGCTGATGAGGAATAATTTCAAAATACATTTCAGAAAAGCGCTGGGAAATGCGATGGTTCCCCTTTTCAGCCTTGGCGGATACCTGCTGTTATTGTATGTGGGTTCCGGCCTGATTGCCGCCGGGCGGCTGGATTTCGGAGGGCTGACCGCGCTCATGCAGTACCGGGGAGGCTTTTTGAAGGGAATTTTTATGCTGATTGCCTGCATTGTTTCGATGAAGGAAGGAATGGCAGGAATACGGCGGGTGAATGAAACCATAGATATGGGAAATAGCTCGAAGGAGAATTGACAAAGGAGAGACGGATGGAAGAGCATTTAATGAAAATCGGCGAAATCGCGGCATTTTTTAATGTATCGGTGAAGGCTGTCCGCATTTATGAGAAAAAGGGGATCATTCGGCCTGCGAGGATAGATAAGCAGACCGGCTATCGCTATTACACTGCGGATCAGGTGCAGCAGCTGAATGCATTAATTGAACTGAAGGGGCTTGGTTTTTCTCTGAATGAGATCCGGGAAATTATGCAGGGGAAAGGGATGGATAGCAGGAGGCTGGCAGAATGCCTGCTGCAGAAAAAAATGCGCTGGAAGGAGAGCATCAGTGCTGCGGAAAATAAAATTTCAGAGCTTGACAGCATAATACAAAGGCTGTCCGGCAGCCGGGATACCGCAGAAATGTCTGAGATGACGGAGGAGGAACGCGCCTGGTATCTGGTGAAAATGGTCTGTGTGGAGGATACGGCCGCACAGAGCGCTATAAGTGAGGCAATCTGGCTTTAGTGACCGGAATGGGAAAAACAACATTCACAGGCATCATGTGACAGGCGGTGAATTCTGCCTGCCGGATGGAAAAGGAATTTTACAATAAACGGCCGTGATATATGGTATGCCCGGAAGAACTGCCAGCCATAATCCGGATTTGCGAAAGTCCGTCAAATAAGGTATGATAACCCTGTAACAGAAGCTGTCACTACTCATCTTAAAGGAGGTTCCGATACAAAATGAATATCGAACTCAAAGAAAACACCCTGACCCCGGAAGAATTCATCCGTCTCCGCGTTGACGCGGGCTTCATGGAGGTCCCATATGCGCAGGCGGAAAAAGCCCTGGAAAACGGACTTTTTACAGTATCAGCCTATCATGAGGAAAAGCTGATAGGCATGGGGCGTCTCGTAGGAGACGGCAGCATGTACTGGTATATCCAGGATGTGGCCGTGCTTCCCGAATACCAGAGAAAAGGCATTGGCAGCGCCATTGTGGAAAGGCTCATCAGCCATGTGCAGGGCAGCCTGACCGCTCCCTGGGCTTCCATTGGCCTGACAGCCCGCAAGGGCAAAGAACCTTTTTATGAAAAACTGGGATTTACAAGACTTCCCAACGATGGATGCGGCGCAGGTATGAGAAAAGGAATCACAGCTTCTGAATAACCCGCTGCGGAAAGGCTTTTACGGAAGGAGTCTGTATGAACCGGTTTTATCAAATGTATCAGCCCCATACAGCGGCGCCATACAGAAGTGGCGAAGGCTACAGGGAAATTCCGCCCTGCGGTGGGCTTCAACCCTACGTAAAATGCTTCTGGGGAACAGACAGTCCTCTGGCAGACACTGGGATAATACAGGAAGGGCTGATTGTTCCCGACACCTGCATGGATATTATTTTTCAGGTAAGCCACACCAACAATAATATATCCGGCAAATTCGTTGGCATTAATAATGAAGCTTTTTATTCTGCAGGACTGCCGAAGGAGAGCGGTAGACCGGAAATCCGCTCCACCTTCGGCATCCGTTTTTTCGCCTGGAGCGCGGTCCTTTTTTCCGGGGACTCCATGGTGGAGGTGAAGAATAACGTGTTTGACGTCCGCCGGCATTATGCCGGGATCCAAAAGGCCGTTGAACCGCTTCTGTTCGATATCCCAACCCTGGAGGGGCGTTCCAGGGCGGCGGAAAAAATCCTTCTTAAGCAGCTGAATGAAAAGCGGCACAATACCTATCTGGAGACGGCGGTTTACCATACCCTGAAGCAGAAAGGAAATCTGAAAACTGCCGGACTTGCGGATCAGGTATTTATCAGCAATCGGCAGCTGGAACGGGTGTTCCGGGAATATATGGGGATCTCTCCCAAACAGTTTGCCTCGCTGGTGCGCTACCAGAACCTGTGGAATGAACTGTTGACCGCTCCGGCCTTTGATGTGATGGAGGCTGTCCGGCGTTACGGCTTTTCCGATCAGTCCCACCTTCTTCATGAATTTAAAAAATATCACACCATGCGGCCGGAGGAGGCCAGGCGGTATGCGCGCAGTCAGTTCACCGGGGGAAAATGAGGGTGCCGCCATGCCGCAAATTTACAATACCGGCTGACATGTCGTAAATTTACAATACCTGCCGCGATGTCCATGGTATAATAGCCGAAAAAAGCAGGAGGATACCCCTTTGATAGCATTGAATAAACTGACGGAAATTAAGTACTGGATGCACAGAAACGCCAGGGAGGTGGAGCTGAGTCTCTGGAATTATTTTTTTGAAAACGGGAGCCGCCGGGACGTGGCGGACGCCCTTTCCTGGTACCAGAATGAGGACGGCGGCTTTGGATATGCCCTGGATGCCGATAACTGGAACCCTGATTCCAACCCTTATCAGACCTCCATGGCGATCCGTATATTGAGGAATATAGGTTTTACGGATATGGAACACCCCGTCTGCCAGGGGATTTTCAGGTATCTGTACAGCGAAAAGGATCTGATGGATTACGGCTGGCGCTTCTGCATTCCCACAAATGATAATTTCCCCCATGCGCCCTGGTGGCAGTATGATGAAGAGAGGAATCTTGTGGAAAGCATCGGCCCCACCTGCGACATTGCGACGTTTATCCTGAAATATATGGATCCCGGATCCGAACTGTACAGGAAGACGGAAAAAATAACAAATCAGCTGCTTACCGGCTTTCAGGACTGTGAGAATTTCGGGGATATGGGCATCGCCGGATTTATGGGGATGGTTGAAACGCTGAAGGAGCTTAAGTATGGAGACTATGATTACGATGCCTTTTGGGAAAAAATAAAAATCCTGGTGAAAAATTCCATAGAAACAGATGTCTCCAAATGGGCTTACTACGGTGTCCGCCCCTCCAACTACATCATCGGGCCGCAGAGCGCCTGCTATGAGGATAACAAAGAAATCGTTGAAAAGGAGCTGGACTACCTGGAGCAGACCCTGCCGGAGAACGGTGTCTGGGGAATTACATGGACCTGGTTTGATAACAATGAAAAATATGCGAAGGAATTTGCCATCAGTGAAAACTGGTGGAAGGCGGCCGCCGCAGTGGACAAGCTTGTGCTGCTGAAAAACTTCGGCCGCCTGGAAACGGGACAGGGCAGATAACATATAAACAGGCGGTACAGGGCGGCAAAGTGATGCATGGGAGATATGTATATATCACTTTGCCGCCCTGTCTGTCACAGTAATCCGAATGCCTCTGCCATAGAGAGCAGCAGATTCCCGACTCCGTGAACCATCCATCCGGGAAGGATGGAGCCGCCTGCTGCTTTTTCTGCCATCCATCCGAGAAGCCAGCCGCTGAAGCCAGTAATCAGCGTAATTATGAGCGCTTTCAGCGGTGTGGTCACCAGAAAAAACATGGCTCCGTGCAGGAGGCCGAATACCAGTCCCTGCAGCAGATTGCCCGTGGCAAAGCCGAAGCGGCTGATAAGCCTTTTGGCGAGGAAGCCGCGGAAGAGAATTTCCTCGGAGAGTCCGGTCTGGATGATTCCGAAAAGAAAAGCAGAGGGAAATGCGCTCCAGCCCATTCCGGCGTAGGAGCTTTGTACTGTTGCCCCGGCAGGCAGCAGGTGAGGGATCCACCAAAGCTGTGAAACCAGGCAGAGAAGGAAAAAGAAGAGGATGCCGCCGATAACCTTCGGCCAGCTTCCTTTGACTGCCTTTAACCCAATCCATGAAAAGAAGCTCTCCTTTCTGCGGGCCGTGAAAAACCACCAGAGGAAGGGAAGGAGAGAAAAAATAATGACCTGGAAAATAACCTCGGACAGCATGGATAAAAGCTTCATTCATTTTGCCCGATCTACAGAATACAGAAAAAATTCCATTTCTGTATTCCTGAAATTCTTAGTAGTTTTATCAATAATTTTCATCCCATTCCGGACAGCGACATTTTGAGAAGCTATATGTGTGTCCCGAATCATAGAGCAGACGCTGTCCGCATTAAGGACTGTGAACGCATATTCCCTGCACGCGATTGCCGCTTCCGTTGCATAACCTTTATGCCAGTACGCCTTCTGAAACAAATACCCTATTTCTAAAAGTTCTTTGCCTTTCCAGGGCTGTAGTGTCAGGCCGCACTGCCCAATCATCGCATTTGTTTCTTTTAATACAACAGCCCAAAGCCCAAAACCATAATCTTCATATCTTTTTAAATGTCTGTTCAACCAATTTTGTGCTTCCTCCGGGCTGAATGCACTTTCATAAGCAGCACTCATCACCTCTTCATCACATAATATCCTGCACAATGCATCATAATCGGATTGCTGCATTTCCCTGATGATAAGACGTTTTGTTTCTATTAAAAATTGGGGGTTTACCATATGACACCTCCGCAAATTCAACTATAAAACAACAGCAGCCCTGCCTTTCCCGGCTTGCAGGGAAAACCTGACCTGCTGAACAGTTACCTTATTTTTTCATAAGGCTCTCAGCTTTTCCATTCGTTTCCGGAAAAAACAGCATGGCTGATGCCGTAAACCTTCCTTCTGATACCTCGCAATGAAAAGTCCCTTCGTATTTTCGGACAGCCGCCTCCACACTTTTCAGCCCCCAGCCATGTAAAAGCTTATTTTTCTTGGAAGTAGGAAAAAAGCCCTTTCTTTTTATCCGGATATCGGGACAGGGATTGCTGGCCTGAATCAGGATAAAATGATTAATCCGCCTCAGGGTGAGCTGAATTGCGCCCTCCGGAGGCTGTTCCCCGCGCTGTCTGCGTTTCCGGTCCATGGCTTCCAGACAGTTGTCCAGCAGATTGGAGAGGATGGTGCAGAAATCGTCGGAAGCGATTCCTGTATTATAAGGAAGCTGGGCGTTGATATCCATTGTATATCCTTTTTCCTCGGCCAGCTGTTTTTTCTGGTTAATAATAGCGTCCACAATATCCACGCCGGTCCAGACGCAGCCGGACAGCTCCTGTACCGGGCGCGCCGCATGGGCGATATAAGCCCGGATTTTTTCGTTTTCCCCTCTTTCCGCCAGGTGGTAGATAACCTGCAGATGATGGTTCATGTCGTGAAAAAGCTGGGCGTTCGCCGCATAATTTTTCTGAAGTATTTCATATTGCCGGTGCAGAAGCCGGTTCTTTTCCTCCGCTTCCTTCAGCAGTTCCGTTTTTCTCATTTTCATTCTTTTCCGCCGTCCTTATGCTGTGTCTGTGGATTCGTGCGTTAAATGTGCTGTTTCCAGAAGCTGAGCAGATGCTCTTTCAGCACGGGCATCCTCGCCTGGCTGACCGGAAGCCTGGTGCCGTCCCTGAGGATGCAGCCGCCGGCCTTTACGCTCATGACATGGGAGAGATTGACGATGAAGCCTCTGTCGATAAACAGGAAATCATCAGGATTTAATTCCTCGTAGATTTCCTGGAGGGTTTTCCTTACCTTGAATTCCGTGTGCTCCGCGCCGCCGCTTTTCCCGGTATTTTCCGGGGCTGGCAGATCCGTGACAAGCAGGGAATTCTTTTCCACATGTTGGATATAGAGAAGATTTTTCAGCGGGATGCGTTCCAGCCTGTTCTGATTGCTGATAATATAGGACTGGGACTGCTGAAGCTGTATGGCGGCGGCCGCGTCCAGAAGCGCGTGCTCCAGGCGGCCATCCATATTATTTTTAGGTATATAGCGGAAGGTGGACAGCTCATAGGCGTCCAGCGCAAATTCCACATGGGAGGTAATGAAGATCAGGAGGGCGTCCGGAAGCAGCTGCCTGAGGCGGGAGGCCAGCTCAAGGCCGTCCATGCCGGGCATTTCAATATCCAGAAGGAGGAGATCGAACCTTTTCCCGTCCTCCGCTTCATACAGAAGGTTTTGGCCGCCGGTAAATGCCTGTATTTCAGCAAAAATTAAGTTTTCCGAAAAACACCTGCGCACCTTTTCCTCCAGCGTATCCAGCAGTACCGGTTCATCGTCGCAAAGTCCTACCTGAAGCATGAAAATGGCTCCTTTCTGATTTCCTGTGTTTATTATAGGTCATCTGCGCAGCTTCCGGCAAGGACAGTTTAAGGACAAAGTGCCCCTGTTCGGGGAAACTGCATCCGCAGCAGGAAAGAATCAGATATAATAGCCTTACCATATAACAAAGCGGCGAAGGAGGATGTACCGTTGAAAATCCCAAATAAAAAATACAACATAAAAACAGCGGTAAAAAACAATTTTTATATGCTCAAGCTTGCCATGGAGCTGTGTCCCGGCCGGGTTCTGTGTTCCGGGCTGGTCTGTCTTTCAGGCTATTTTTCCTGGCTGTTTTTCAGCGGCTTTTTTTTGAAAAAGCTTGTTTCCATGCTGGAGGAAAACAGAAGCTACCCGGAGATTTTAGGATTCCTGGCAGGGACGATAGGCCTGTTCTTTTTCCTGAGCCTGTTTGAAAACTGGTATGAGGAACGTCTGAAGCCGCTGGCTGACGTGGATGTCTATCAGGGGCTGTACCGGAGGCTGTATGAAAAGGTCTGCAATATGGAGCTGGCCTGTTTTGAGGACAGTGAATTTTACAACCGTTATCTTCTGGCTATGGAGGATACGGATAAAAGGCTACTGCAGATGGTGGACAATATCTGGCAGATCGTGTTTGGGACGGCTGCGGTTGCGGTGTCCTGGGTGATGCTGTTTTCTTTGGACAAATGGGCAATTTTATTCGTGCTCGGCCCTGTTATCGGGAATTTTGTGTTTGCGGCGGCGTTGAACCGTATTTCCTACCGGATGTATGAGGAATCAGCTATTTTCAAAAGGATTGCAGATTATGTCAACCGGGTGGTCCACCTGTCCGACTATGCGAAGGAAATCCGCCTTACCGGTATTTTTCATGTCATGCAGAAAAAACACCGGGAGTCTGTGGAAGGAATGACAAAGGTTATTGATAAATATGCCCTGCGCAGTATTTTAAATGGATGGGGTTATCTGTATTTTACTTTTACCATCATGTTTGAGGGAGTTATTTTTTACGGCGCATACCGGACAATGGTGGCGGGAACCATGAAGCTTTCGGAATATTCCGTACTGAGCAGCCTTATGGTGGCGGTCAGCTGGATTCTGATCGGCTATTCCAATTCCCTCACCGACAGCTTTAAACAGGGGATGTACATAGCCAATCTGCGCGCCTTCATGGAATACGAGCCGGGAATGCCGGAGGATTCGGACGGCGTGCCCGCGCCGGAAAGGGTGGAACGGATTGAATTTCAGAATGTGAGCTTTTCCTATCGTACCGGCGGACCGGTGCTCAAGCGGGTGAGCTTTACGATTCAGGCAGGGGTAACCTGTGCCATTGCAGGCTATAACGGCGCCGGGAAAACTACGCTGATCAAGCTGCTTTTACGCCTGTATGACCCGACGGAGGGCAGGATACTGGTCAATGGCCGGGATATCCGGGAATACAACCTGCGTTCCTACCGCCGCCTGTTTGCCATCGCGTTTCAGGATGGGAAAATCCTGGCGCGATCTGTGAGAGACAACGTCAGCATGGGGGAAAAAATTTCGGAGGAAAGGATTTGGCAGGCGCTTAAGCTGGCCGGAACCGACAAAACAATAGAAGCGCTTACCTGTGGGCTAGATACAGTGCTGACAAAGGAATTTACGGAGGACGGCGCCGTGCTGTCCGGCGGGCAGGCCCAGAAAATCATTGCAGCAAGAGCGTTCGTACAGGACTCCCCGGTTATGGTGTTTGACGAACCCTCCAGCGCCCTTGACCCGATTGCGGAATATGAGCTGTTTCAAAGCATCAGCAGGGCAAAGCAGGATAAGCTGCTCGTATTTATATCCCACAGGCTTTCCTCCGTTCAGAATGCGGATCAGATACTGCTTCTTGGCGGCGGGCATCTGATGGAGGAGGGAAGCCATCTGGAGCTGATGCGCAGAAACGGGGAATATGCCGCCCTGTACCGTATGCAGGCCAGAAATTACCAGGCGGTCTGGGAAGAAGAGGATTGGGCTGGGGGGAGTATTTTTACAGAGCATCTCAGTGGAGGAAAGGAGGCGGCAGAAGGTGGAAGATAAAAAAATTACCATGAAGGAAGCCCTTGAAAGGCAGCTTTATTTTTTCCGGTTCTGCTTCAAAGCATCGCCGGGACATTTCCTCATACATGTATTGGGCTCAATCAAAGTGGAAGCCTTTATTTTTCTGGAGCATACCTGGTGGATTGGCTATAACCTGCGGGCGGTGGAGGAAGGGATGCCCTTTTCAAAGCTGGCGGTATCAACGTTGCTTATATTTATTCTGTTCATTTTCCATCAGCTGACGGATGCGGTTTATAATCAGTGGTCTTCCGTAAAGCTGAAGCCGCTGCTGTATCAGAAGCTCAGGGAAGAAATTTATGAAAAGGCCAGGCAGATGGATCTTGCCTGCTATGATAACCCGGCTTTCTATAACGAATTTATTTTATCAACCACGGAAGCAGACCGCTGCGTAGATCGGTTCCTGGAGGATGTCTATACCTTTTTCCGGCGGATGACGGGGGCTGTGATATTCTTCCTTTTCCTCTGCGGCAACAGCGGCGAAGGGCTTCTGATAGCCGGGGCCGGGCTGGCAATTACGTTGTTGTCAGGAAAACTGTATTATGCCCTGCAGGCCAGGCTGCGGCTGGAAATAAATCCGGCGGAGCGCAGAAGAGCCTACAGCCACAGAGTTTTTTACCTCCTGGATTACGCAAAAGAACTGCGGCTGCATGAAAGGGTGAAGGATTTATTATTGAAGGATTTTTATGAATGCAGCAGGGATATCCGTCAGACCAGCATGAAATATGGCAGACGGCTCTGGCTTTTGGGCTTCCTCAAGGACTTTATCGCAGGAGAGTTTCTGGTTTATGGGGTGTATGCCGCATGGCTTCTGTGGAAGATGACTGTGGAAAAGCGTGTCTCCGTCAGTGAAATGGTCATTCTGTTCTATGCGGTCAGAAGCCTTAGCAGCTGCTGCAGCCAGCTGGCGGGAATGTATCCCAAAATGAGACTGAACAGTGTATTTATAGAAAAAATAAGGAAGTTTCTGGAGTACCGCCCGCAGATAAAAAGCGGCAGTATTCCCGTGAAGGATGCCTGGGAGAGCCTGCGGCTGTCACATGTTGATTTTTCCTATTCCCAGGGAGGAGGGCAGGTGCTTAAGGACATTAACATGGAGATCCGGAGGGGACAGAAAATCGCGCTGGTGGGATACAACGGAGCCGGAAAATCCACATTGATCAAGCTGATTATGCGGCTGTACGATCCGGACAGCGGCGAAATTACTCGCAACAACGAGGATATCCGCAGTCTTGATTTAGCCGGTTACCGATCACAGATCGGCGCAGTTTTTCAGGATTATAAAATCTATGCGGCATCGCTTCGGGAGAATGTGGTGATGGACCTGTGTGCCATGGATAAAAAGGAAACCTATGAGGTGGAAAAATCGTTGTATGACGCACGTTTTACCCTCACCGACAGAAAATTAAAGTACCAGACGGAGACGCCGCTTACTACGGAATTTGAAAAGGACGGTGTGAACCTGTCCGGCGGCGAGAGCCAGAAGGTGGCGATTGCCAGGGCCTTGTACCGGAAAAATGATCTTATCATTATGGATGAACCCTCCAGCGCCCTGGACCCTATGGCGGAATACCAGTTAAATAAGGCGCTGCGTGAAATCGCCGCGGATAAAACGGTAGTTTTCATTTCCCACCGTCTGTCCACCACCAGGGATGCCGACTGCATTTATATGATGGAGGACGGAAGGATTGTGGAGCAAGGCACTCACAGCCAGCTGCTGGCCGGAAACGGCAAGTATGCACAAATGTGGAATGCTCAGGCAGGCCGGTACTGCTGAACGGAAAATATGTGCCGGCTGCAGGAAATTTTTTAAATCAGAAATGCATTCCCGATAATTCATGCTGCTTACGGACAGTTTATTTCTGTTCCATTCCGGAAGTTTATCTCAGGCAGTTTATTTCAGCCTTGCATAATGAGAACGTATGTGCTATATTATGGTAATAGAACAAACGTTCGACGGAGGCGGCAGGATGCATGAGAAGAAGACCGGCAGGAAGATAGACAGGGAATTTATTGGGTTTACACTTATTTCAGGGCTGATTTCTTTCGGCTACAATGTGGTGATGACGGTGATTCCGCTGAGAATGTCGGATCATGGGCAAAGCTACGGCAGGATAGGAAGCGCTATGTCTGCCGTGGCCATAGGCCTGATGGTAATCAAGCTTGTCATCGGCCATCTTTCCGATATCCTGGGAACGAAGAAATTCATTCTTTCCTCACTTGCCGGCCTTGCAGTGGTATCCGCGCTTCTGGCAAGGGCGGACGAGCTTGCGGCTTTTACCATATTGATGGCGGCTCTGGGCATTTTCCGGGGGATTTTCCTGGCGGTAAGCGGCTCCTATGTGATGGAAATGGCTGACGGAGGCGGCTATGGGAAGATATACGGCGCAGTACAGAGCGTATCCTCCCTGCTTGCCAGCGTAGGCGGCATGATATCCGGCCTGCTCTATCAGTTCCGGGAAGGGGAGTATGCGCTGTATATATGCAGTTTTTTGCTGATGGCCTCCTCTGTCTGGGCCGCCGCGGGGCTGAAAGGCAGCGAAACGGTCAGTAAAGAACGACTGCCTGTCTGGCAGATATTCAAGTCAATCAATAAAAGGATACTGGTTTTCTGCCTTCTGGTATTCATCCAGTCCTTTGTGGCAGGGCCTATGTGGAGCTTCATCATACCGATGTACTGCTACAATGTGCTGCTCTTTTCTCCTGCCAAGGTGGGGATTCTCATGTCCATGGACGAGCTTGTCAGCGCCCCTACCTATATGCTGGCAGGGCGGATAGTGGATAAAGTGAACGTGGTGAGGTTCAATGTCATATTTCTGCTGATAACGGCAACGGGCGGCCTATTTCTTGTGAAAGCACCTTCCCCTTTTATTTTCATGCTGGTATTCCTGGTATGCAGCGTGTCCATTTCCTGTACCTTCGTAGGACTGCCCAAGGAGAGAATCGGATATATCAGGAAGGAACAAAAGGGTCTTGAGCTGGCGCTGCTTTCCGTATGCGGAAGCCTGGGGGATTCCCTGGGGAGCAATGTGCTGGGAAGGGTGGCGGAGATATATACGATTGATCAGTGTATGTATATACTTACCGCATCTTACATAATTATGGCGTTCCTGGCGGCAGCGCCGGTGCTGTTCCCCTCTCTGCGTGCTGCACTGCAGAAACGGAAATAAGAAAATAAGGATATAAGGAAATAAGGAAAAAGTGGCACAGGGGCCGGGCTTCCTGCCGCGGATCTGCCTGCGGCCGCCCTGTAACCTGGCGGTTCAGTATCTTTGAATACTAGCTTTGCAGCTGTTATTCGATTAGTATCTTCTCTTCACAGTGTTACTGTTCACTCCGTGACCAGTAACTTCACAGTTACTATTTGACATCCTGTTTTCCTGCTTTTATAATGAGGGTGAAACCGATTTCACTTTAAACTCTGATAAGGGGGTCAAATCATGAATTATGACAGCAGGAACGCCGGAGAAGGGGAAATCCGGCATACACTGGAATGGAACCAGTCCAGGCTGTACAGGGGGAGCATGGACTGGCAGGAGGATGGAAGAGCCTGTTTTACCTGTCCGGAGGAGGGGCTTGATTATCTGTTGTATTCCAGAGCGGAGGACAGGTCTGTCCGGCTGGAGGACTTTGCGTATCTCTGCCTGAAGCCGGAGGTATGTGAAGAGCATTCCATGTGCTTCCAGCTTTCTTTTTATGAGAATCCGGCGGAAGAGGGGCATGAACTGCCGGCTCAGGAGCCTCAGATGCGCATTATTTTCGGGCTGCTTCCTCAGGTGGAAACGATGGTGCCCTTTGATTTCCGGATACTGGACAGCCAGGTGATATTTCCGGAGCGTACGCCGGGGCGCATGAAGATGAGCATTTTCGGGAAGCCGGTAAGGCTGTGCGATATCGGACAGATCCGGCTGCAGACGGCGCCCGGATTTGAGGCCTTCCATTTCGCTGCGGATGAATGCTTTTTCACAGATACCTTTCCTGACTGCAGCCTGCAGAAGAAGCAGCTGATTGACGAGCTGGGGCAGTGGACGCAGAAGGACTGGGAGGGAAAGCTGTCCGGTCGGGAGGAATGCACAAGGCGGCTTCGGGCATTGCTGGAGGAGGCGGAAACCAGTGGGGATCATTTCCCGTTCCCGGACTGGGACGAATTCGGCGGCTGGAAGGGAAAGACCTTCCAAAAGACGGGATGGTTCCATACGGAAAGGGAAAATGGTAGATTCTGGCTGGTAGATCCGCAAGGAAATGCTTTCCTCTCTTCAGGACTGGACTGTATTAATCCCGGTGTGGAAACCCGGGTGGGGCCGGTGCGGGATTTCATTGGGGAACAGGCTGCAAAGGGCTGCAAAGAAATCGCAGAATACAGGCCTGGAACGATTGCCATGTCCCATGATAAAAAGGATTTCTTAAATTTCGGAACGGAGAATCTGAAGGCGGCCTTCGGTGAGGGCTGGAAGGAAAGCTGGATGAAGATTGTAAAGCATTATCTGCTTTCCTGGGGTGTCAATACCATTGGAAACTGGTCCAACAGAGAGTTTATCCGTTTTGCACGCATGCCTTATGTAATCCCTATGGATGCTTTCTGCGAAGAGGGGTTCCCGCATACGCCGGAAGCTATTTTCCGGGATTTCCCGGATGTCTTTTCACCTGCCTATGAGGAATCGGCGGTCAGATATGCGAAAGGGCTGGAGGCCTTTGCACAGGATCCGTATCTGATCGGATATTTTATGAGAAATGAGCCTGCCTGGGCTTTCGTTTACGGATTGAATATCGCGGAGGAAATGCTGGCCAATCCGGCGCAGACAGTGAGCAAGGATGTTTTTGTGGAACGTTTGGAGCGCCGTTATGGGGAGGTTTCCGCCTTTAATGAGGCATGGGGGCTGGAACTGGACAGCTTTGAGAAACTGAAAAAGGGAATCTATAAGGCGGCTTCGCTCTCAGAACGGGCGGCAGCGGATCTGCAGGCATTTTCTGAAGAGATGATAACCAGATATGTGGAGATTCCGGCAAGGGAGCTTCGCAAGGTGGACAAGAACCATCTTAATCTGGGAATGCGTTATGCATATATTACGGATAAAAGCCTGCTATGCGGTTCGGAGAATTTTGACGTGTTTTCCATCAACAGCTATCAGATTACCCCGCTGGAGCCTGTGGAGCAGGTGTCAGGCTGGCTGGATAAGCCGGTTATGGTGGGAGAATTCCATCAGGGGGCGCTGGATAAAGGGCTGACAGCCCATGGTATCCGCGGTGTTACCACACAGAAGGAGAGAGGCTGCGCTTACAGATATTATGTGGAGCAGGGACTGACAAATCCGTATTTCCTGGGAGCCCATTATTTCCAGCTCAACGATCAGAGCTGCCTGGGCCGTTTTGACGGGGAAAACTATCAGATCGGCCTGGTAGACGTATGCATGCAGGAATATGCGGATATGACACAGGCCATGCGGGAATGCCACGAAGGAATGTACCGGGTGGCTGCCGGAGAACAGGCTGCGTGGGACAGGGTTCCTGAGGATATCGAACCGATACATTATTAAGGGGCCTGCCAGCTCCGGGCGTAAAAATGTAACAGTATTTTAACGGGCGCTTTCAGCGCAGAAGGGAGCAGAATATGGAATATCAGGAAATAAGCAAAGAAGAGGTTAAGCAGGCGCTGGACTTTTCAGCAGCACAGATCCTGAAATATCTGCCGGAGTTTACGGATAAATTCCAGAATGCCTACAGTGTGGACAATTTTTATGAACCGGTTGAAAATAACGACTGGACTGACGGCTTCTGGACAGGTGAAATCTGGCTTGCCTATGAGCATACGGGGAATGAGGCATTCCGCGAGGCAGCGGAGGTTCAGGTGAAGGACTTCCTTCACCGCATTGATAACAAGATTTGTGTGGATCATCACGACATGGGCTTCCTTTATACACCCTCCTGCGTGGCGGCCTGGAAGCTGACGGGAAATGAACTGGGAAAAGAAGCGGCGGTCAAGGCGGCAGACCAGCTCATCAGCCGTTTCCATGAAAAAGGGGAATTCATTCAGGCCTGGGGAGCCATGAACGCGCCTGAAAACTACCGTCTGATCATCGACTGCCTGCTGAACCTGCCCCTTCTTTACTGGGCGTCGGAGGAAACAGGGGACAGCAAATACAGGGACATTGCCGAGAAGCATATCCATACCGCCCTTGCCAATGTAATCCGTGAGGATGGCTCTACCTGGCATACCTTCTTCTTCAATATGGAAACCGGGGAACCGGATCATGGCGCTACCTGCCAGGGCTACCGCGACGGCTCCGCATGGGCGAGGGGACAGGCCTGGGGCGTATACGGAACGGCGCTGGGTTACCGTTATACCAAAGAAGAGAAATATATTGATGCCTTCCGCACCGTGACGGAGTACTTCCTGTCACATCTGCCGGAGGATCTGGTGCCTTACTGGGATTTTGAATTTACGGACGGCTCCGATCAGCCCAGGGATTCCTCGGCAGCTGTTATTGCAGCCTGCGGTATGCTGGAAATGGCTAAATACCTGCCTGAGGAGGATGCCGCTTTTTACAGCCGGAAGGCATCTGAGATTATGAAGTCGATATATGACAATTATGCCGTGAAGGATCATGAAAGCTCCAACGGCCTGGTGCTTCACAGCACCTACTCCAATCATTCACCCTACAATACCTGCAATCACTGCGGCGTGGATGAATGCAATTCCTGGGGAGACTATTTCTACATGGAGGCTCTGACCAGGCTGGCGAAGGACTGGGAGCAGTACTGGTAAAGAAAATAGGTTTATAAGAGCATAGGTTTGTAAATGCTAAACTTAAAAAATGTAGTTTGTAAAAGTATAAAGAACATTACATAAAAAAATAGAAAGAACTCAAAATGATAGAGAAAAACCGGTAATTCAAATTTTGGAATGCCGGTTTTTTGTATTGTATTCAAATGATTTCATTTAATATGTCGTTGATAACCTGGTGTAATAAATAATTATATTTGTAACTAAACCGGTGAAAGCGGTTTCTGAATATGAACTGTATATAGATTAATATTGAACTTAAATAAAAGTCAATAATAAAAAATACACAAAAATAGGTTGCGTAAAACAATGATAAAAATTGAAAATTATACTGAATGCACAAAAATAGTGCTTTTTTTTTTTTTTTTTTTTTGTGAAAAGTGTTGACGCGCGGGAAAAAGTTGCATATAATCTAGTTATGAAATGGGTTTCAAAATAATAGGCTCCGATTTTTGGGCAGTATTTTAGGAGCAACAGGAGGGAAAAAGAGTGAAAAAATCTAAAAAAAATGCAGCCGCAGTTAAGGCGGTAGGAAAGAAGAGAACTGTATGGCAGAATATCATACGTTACAGAGTCTTAATTCTGATGTGTCTTCCGGCAATTTTATTCTTTCTGGCATTTAACTACATTCCGCTGCCGGGTATCTATGTTGCCTTTGTTAATTACAATTATCGTGGAGGTATTTTTGGTAGTCCTTTTGTTGGACTGGACAATTTCAAGTTCCTGCAGACATCGGGTAAATTATTTGAATTAACCAGAAATACGGTTCTTTATAATCTGGCATTCATTATCCTGGGCAACCTGGTAGCAGTTTTCCTTGCTATCCTGTTGAATGAAATGAGGAGCAAATGGTTTAAGAAGGTTTCCCAGACAATGATGTTCCTGCCTTACTTTATTTCTCAGGTTCTTGTAGGTCTGCTTGTTTACAACATGCTCAACTACGATTACGGTTTTGTGAACTCTGTACTGAGCAGCCTGGGCATGGAGAAATGGGGACCCTACTCCAATCCTAAAGTTTGGCCGTTCCTCATTGTACTGGTAAATCTGTGGCAGAACACAGGATATAACTCGGTAGTATACTTCGCCGCAATCATGGGCATCGATGCTGAAATCATTGAGGCGGCCAGGGTAGATGGAGCAAATGCCTTCCAGAAAATCCGCTACATAATTATCCCTGGTTTACGTCCTACTATCGTAATCCTTCTCCTGTTTGCACTGGGCGGCATTGTAAGAGGTAACTTCGGTTTGTTCTACAACATAATCGGACAGAACTCCATCCTTTATCCGACCACCGACATTATTGAAACTTACGTATATCGTGCGACAATTACCGACTTTAATTTCTCTACCGCATCCGCAGTTGGTTTTTATCAGTCGATCATAGGATTTGCACTGGTTATGCTTTGTAACTTTGTGGTTAAGAAAATTGAACCGGATTATTCATTATTCTAATACGGGAGGAGAATTAGAATGTCAAACACGAACACGAAATCAATGAACGGGACGAAAATTAAATTGGATATTTCCGATAAGATTATTCGTACGTTAGGATACATATTAGTTACCATCTATGCAATTGCCTGTGTTTTTCCCTTTTTGATTATTCTGGGAACTTCATTTACCTCAGAAGCGATTGTGCGTGTGGAAGGGGTGCAGTTAATTCCCAAGGAATTCACCACCTATGCTTATGAACTTATTTTAAAAGCCGGAACAATCGGCGGATCTTATATCGTAACAATTTTAATGACGGTATGCGGTACGGCCGTTGGCTTAAGCATCATTGCCATGACGGGCTATGCGCTGCAGAGAAAGGATTTCCCTTACAGGAATGCTATTTCTTTCTACATTTATTTTACAAGCCTTTTCCAGGCGGGACTTGCACCCTATTACCTGGTAATGACACAGTTTTATCATCTGAAGGACAGCTATCTGGCAGTATTTCTTCCTCTGCTGATGTCACCCTGGCTGATTATCCTGATGAAGAACTTTGTTAAGGCAATCCCTCACGAAATCACCGAATCCGGCAAGATAGACGGCGCAGGCGATATGAGAATCTTCGTTTCCCTGATTCTTCCTATGTTGAAGCCGGCGTTGGCAACCATTGGTCTGTTCCTGGCATTGGGCTACTGGAACGAGTGGTATCAGTCTTCACTGTTCTTAAGCTCCAAGGTAACCTATAAGCCACTGCAGTACAATCTTTACGAAGTTGTAAATAAAGTACAGAGTCTGAAGAACTCTGTGGCCGGAACCTATGTAACCCTGACGGATCTTCCGTCCGAAACACTGAAAATGGCAACTGCAATGGTATCCTGCGGACCTATTATTTTCCTGTATCCGTTCGTTCAGAAGTATTTTATCGGCGGTATTACCGTAGGTGCAGTAAAGGGCTGATTTATCTAAGGTGACAATTCCACACAGAAGGAATTCACATATAAAAATTATTTAAATTTTAAGGGAGGATGTAAGCATGAGCAGACTCAGTAAAAAAATGATGGCACTCCTGTTAACCGGTGTCATGACAATGTCTCTTGCAGCGTGCGGAAGCAGCGGCAGCACAGAAACCGGAAGCAGCAGCGGCAGCACAACCACTCCGGCAGCTTCTACAGAAGCGTCAGAAGGAGGAAGCGAAGCGGCAGATGCAGAGGTGGATCCCAATAACCCGTATGCAGGAATCGATACCTCTGAGCATGTAACAATTACCTATATGACCGTAGGTGATGCCAAGACAAATGGTGAGCAGGAAGCGGCTCTGGCAGAAATCAATAAGATTCTGGAATCAGAAATCAATACCACGCTGGAAGTTTACAATATTGGATGGACAGACTATCTTTCCAACTACAACCTGACACTGGCACAGATGGACGGCAGTGTTGACCTGATAGGTACAGGTACTGACTGGCTGGATGCATGGCCTAACGCACAGCAGGGCGCATTCCTTGAACTTTCTGAGGATATGCTGAAAACCTATGCACCTTTAACCTATGCGCAGGTTCCGGCAGAGAACTGGGATAAATGTAAATACAACGGAGAAATTTATTTCCTCCCTGAAGATCACTATACTCAGTGGACCAATCACGGCTTTATGTACCGTATGGACTGGGCAAAAGAAGCAGGTCTGGAAAACGGCGTACATAGCTGGGAAGATCTGACAACCTACTTCAAGAGCGTAAAAGAGAAACATCCTGATGTCCTTCCTTGGGACAGTGACGGAACACATAACGTTCAGCTTGTAGGCGGATGGATGGCATCCCATACAGACTTTATCTCCATTGACGGTATCTGTGCAGGCGCGTTATACGGAGGCCGCACCAATGATCCTTATACTCTCTGGTCTCCTTTCTATGAAGGCGATGAACTGGTAGAATTCGCTAAGATGATGAAGGAATGGGATACCCTCGGTGTTTGGAAGACAGACGTTCTGAACAATACCGGTGTTGATAACAGAGAAGAAATGTTACAGGGACAGACTTCTGTAGATCAGCACCATACAGAGACCTGGTATGGTACGGTAAGACCCAGAATGGACAAAGAACAGCCTGGTTCTGATGTTGGTTTCTTCTGGTTCGGCGAAGAAACGGGCAACCTGGTAGCTCTTAACATTACCCATGGCGCAATGGCTATTTCTGCAGCAAGCAAGAATCCTGAAAGAGCGCTGATGGTAGCTGATTATCTGAGAAACAATGAAGAAGTTTATCACCTGATCTGCTACGGCAGGGAAGGCGAGCAGTATGTTTATGATGAAGCAACAGGCACAAGACAGCAGCCTGAAGGCTATACAGATGAAGGAAAAGGTATTGCTTTCAACTACTGGTGGGGCAGAAACGACGATCTGGAAATCCCGGACGGCAAGAGAGACCTGGTAAGCTATGAAGCTCTGTGTGCGGAATATGATAAGGTAAAGATTGACTATCCTTATGGTAAACTGGTACCGGATCTGTCAGCTATCCAGTCCAATATCAATAACATCAATGAAATTCATGATAACTACATGAAGAAGATTTCTTATGGTAAATATGATGGCAGCGCAGAAGATATCGTTGCTGAATACAGAGCAGCATTACAGAGTGCAGGCTTTGAAACAGTTCTTGAAGAATTACAGAAACAGGTAGATGCGGTTTATAAGTAGGATATAAGATTTAATACCTGAAAAACTTTGCCGGCTGTATATCGGGTATGCAGCCGGCAAAATTTGTATCATCCCATCAATTATTCAGATAATATTTATTTTAATATACA
>OLQF01000180.1_pt1 | contig 57191 bp, 53 predicted proteins | sample 1643171 | NCBI WGS metagenome assembly OLQF01 (sample SAMEA3136702, study PRJEB25190) | human gut metagenome | reverse complement strand
TTCGATTATGGAACAACATAATGGTCAGCTTATTTTAGAAAATTCAAAAGAAACCGGCGGCGCAAAGGTTACTATGAAACTTCCTTGCTTACTATCATTATAATCTAATCCACTTCTACCGCTTAAAAAAAGCCTTGCCCCGCCACGGGAATATTCCGGCTATGAGTATGAACTATACCATGTAAGAAAACAACAAAACGCTTCACAAAATACTTTGTCGGAACTTTTCCTCTAAGCGTCAGGTAGCCCTGTTCTTCCAGTTCCTTGTTCAGATTTCCGATGATCTCATAAGCCGATGTCTGTTTTACTTCCAGAAGTTCACATATATCGGCTGCCTTTAAAAATAATTTGTTCTGCATAATCAGTACCTCCTGTATTTTGAATATTTATCTCTTCATATACTCTGTACTGGCAGATGTAAAATCGGACATCATTTTCCGAAATTTAGCAAATTATTTTAATTTTACAGTTTCCATATGCGTTATCGCTGAACCATGGAGTTAATATCATTGAAAAAGGGTATAAAAAAACAGTCTGCCCTGACGGAAAATATTTCCATCAAAACAAACTGTTCTTCATATTCACACTAATTATATTTTCTGAGCATAGTTACTTTTGCGAAAATCTCAGATAACTCCGGAAAGAAAACAAAGAAAAAAAAGATTTTTTAACTCCATTTGCACTCCACCGGAACATCCAGACAGCCCGCAAAACCTTTATTTATGGGCTTTTTCGCAATTTAGTCCGCTACTCAAACTCGGCAAGTCCAAAGATATTGTTAAATATATTTGTTTAAGTTTTATATCTTTTTAGCCGTTATTTTATCTCTGTTACATATATTATTTTGGCTTGCTGATTTTCTGTTGCCAATTTGTTGCCATTTCATTATAACCGTAGCATAAGTGTTTCGCAATCGTTATTTTGAAATATGCTTCAAACCACGCCTTTTTCGCATCCAATGCATTCGCTACCGCACTTTCCACAGTCTCGCCACAAGTAATGCAACCTGGCATATCTGGATAAAAAACCACAAATCCCCCTTCATCCTTGTCTTCTGTAATTTCCATGCGATAGGACTTTTCCATATAATCATTCGGTATCTTCATTGTTCTTTTTCCCACAATCTATAACCTCCCAATATCCATTTTTAGGAGAACCACGCCGGATAAGAATACCAAATTCTTTTAATTTCTTAATATTTTTTTCTATGCTCCGGCTTCCCATACCTAATTGTTCTGCTATTTTTGCTGCTGATAGCTGCCTATCATAGAGAAGAAGATTCACAATTTTCTTCTGTGTATCTGACAATTCATAACCTCTAATTATATCCGAACCTTCTCCGACTCTTCTCCGAACTTTCTCCGAACTTTCTCCGGCTTCTTTTTCCGACTCTGTCATAGAATTATTTCTAAATAATTCTACCCGAAACATATTATCGAATTCTTGAAATTTGGGTTCTGGAAGATCATATTCCTTCGCCGCATTAAAAATTCTCTTTATACCACTGCCCCAGGCTTCCACAAGCCCCATCTGACTAAAAATATTAGCAATTGCTTTATTTCTGATTTTAGAATGACCGTTCATGACTTCCTCGTAAGTCAGTCCATTATACAGTCCGCCCGGAGAAGTCACTTCCAGTCGATCATCATAAACCGCAACCTGAATGCAGGATTCATCCAATAAATTTCGATGACAGTGTGCATTGATAATCATTTCTCTGATTGCCTCTGGTGGAAGCTCATATTTTTCTTTTCTCACCAAACCATCAATTGTTGCTCCAAGTCTTATATTTCTCAGTACAAAATCCACTGCCTCTTCAATCTGCGTATAAATCGGTCCTGTAAATTCTCTCTTGTCCAGAAATACCGCACGATCTGTTCCTTTAAAAACCGCACATTGGGTTTTAGAAAATGGAAAATAATCAGAAGTTAATAATGCATAGGCATTCGTCGCCAATAGCTGCCCCTCGCTTTGTTTCAGAATTTTCCAGTTAATGAGCTGCTCTTTCTTCACTGAACGTTCTGTCATTCCAACTTTTTCCCGGAAGTTTTCAATGTTACTACAAAGCTTTTCTGTTGCCTCTTTTGAAACAGGATAGCCTACACAAGTAAGTTCATCCCAAGAAATTCTGGCACCCTCCATTTCAAGTTCTCTAATCTTTTCTGGAAATGCCTGTCTGGATGTACCTGCCACACGAATATAGGTACCATTCTCTTTTCCTTTTGATTTCAGATAATATGGGCGATTCTTTCCAGCTTCTACGGACACAATAATAACTGTTTTTCCATCTATTGTCTGTGGTTCAATATCCGGAATAATCTGTGGCATACAAGAATCTGAAATAGCATTGGCAATTCCATCCATTAACTGAAATAATATTTCGTTTGCCACACCCACAATCTCGTGTGTTTTATCATCTATACCTACAATCAGCTTTCCGCCCTGAGTATTGGCAAAAGCTACGATTGTTTTCATGTACTTTTCACTTTTATCTGGTAAAGTGATTTTGTATTCAATATTTTTTGATTCTCCAGAAAACAATGTGTCTCTTGCCATTTTTCATACCCCATTTTTCATTATTTCTCGCACCACTGGTGCGATATTTTATTTTGCTAATTATATTGTACCCTATCATAAGCATTAATCAAACATTTTATTGACAACATTTATAATATTAGAATTCAGCAAATGAGAATAAATGAAACAATAGCAGGCAACCTTATCGACTACCTGCTACGTAAAATATCTTATGCAAATTAGAAATTATTCAAACTCCTCAGCGGATAACGTAAACTATCTGTCTTTCTCTGAATTTTAATGATTTTATTATCCGTATTTTTCAAAAAATGCTCTCATATTTATGTCAGTCCAAATATTTAGAGCCAAAATAGAGCCAATAAATATCGATATTTTCTCTTATTTACCTTACCAACATGGTGCTAGCACCATGTAATGGATTATCAAGTTTTGGGGATAAAAATCACATAGCCAAAACATCACAATCAAAAACTCTCAGCAAAATCAACCGGACATCATGCAACGTTCTCATCAAAGATCTATTGTCGTCACACAACAATCTCAAGTTATTATCCTCTTTAACAGTAATGCATTCCATATATCTGCGTGCCCTCAAAAAAGGCAAATCATCTTTAGTAACACTATCTTCCGCTTCAGGATTCTCATTACCCTTTTCAATCAACTCTTTTAAAATTTCCTCATACTTTTCTTCTCTCACTTGTTTGCTCATTTTTCTTTCATTAAATAATGCTATTTTATTATTATAATGAGATAGTCTTTTATAGGTATCAGAATCTAGTAATTGATTTCTAATTTCCGTTATATCACTTGAAACTATTTTAACTTCGCTTCCCTTTTCATAATTAAGTTCTGAATGATTCAATAACTTTTCACTAAAAAATTTTATTATTTTAGGTTCAGTATTTTTTAATGGATTATCCAAAATATTCTGTAATGATGCCCAAAAGAAATTATCCGTAAATCCTACATATTTTTCTGAAGTCTTACTAGATTTAACTATTTTTTCCAATTCCTTTTTATTCATAAAAAACGCACTATTTTTCTGCATCCAGTTTACAATTTGCTCTGCCATCCATTCAGTTATACCGATATGTTTATTGAAAACAACTTGTGAGTATGAGAAAAATTTATTGATTAAGTATTGATCTGCTGCTGCAATCCCCTTAGGACTTATACATAAAATTCTTCTACCTTCATATTCACCAATTTCCATACATCCTATAAGTTGATCTAGCTCGAATGCACCAAAACTAGTCCCCGAAAACATTGCATCACGCATTAAATAATCAATGCCATCTGCATCAAGTTCTGAGTGCAACATTTGAACCAATAGTGGATCTGTATCTTTTCTTTCTATATTACCTGTAATCATATCCGCTATTATATCTGGTGCATCAGAACCACATTCATCAATAATTATTTTACGTATTTCTTCATTATTGCATACTATATGTGCACCAATTTTTTCATGATGACATCCCATGGACTGTTCCATATACTGGCTATTTTCTTCTTCTCCCAAAACTTCAATTTGACTCAAAATTTTTTGATTTATTTGAGTACAAAAATTATCATCTGGAAAACTTTCCAAATTCTTTTTATAAGGAAATTCACATACATGCGATAACGGATAATGACCTATATCATGCAACAACCCAGCCAAACGTACAATCTTTCTTTCTTCATCACTAAGCGACAAATGCATTGCCATTTTATCGGCTATATACATAACTCCAAGTGAATGAATATACCGAGTATGTTCAGATCCCGGAAACACCCAATTAACAATACTTAATTGTTTAATACTCTGCAAGCGTTTAAATAAAAGCGTATTCATTATTCGTTCTTCTGCTCTAGTGTAATAAATAAACCCATGAACATTATCTAAAACACGACCAACAAATTCCATATTCCTCGCAGACATTTACATCCCTCCTACTTACATTGCTAATTCTTTCAATGTCTGCAAAGCAACAGCATTATCTTTATTATTATTCAAATGTGGTTTTCTACTTTCTAACTCCTTCAGTATACTCTCATCTTCAATTGAAGATGGTAATATATTTTCCTTAATATATTGCAAAGAACCAAGACATTCCACCCACTGAGAAATGTCATATTCTAAACCATCTTTAAAAATAGCACTTTTTAGAGCCTCTATTTCTCTTTTGGCATCTGTTGAAAATTCTATATTGATTTCATCTGTCTTTCGTAAATTCAAAATATCATTTTGTAAAGTTTGAGAATACGGTCCATGTTTATACCACATAAATTTATAATCACCCACAGAAATCCCCATATTCTGTAATAAATATACGGTTTTTTGCATTTCTAATCTATCCTCAAATAGATTAGGTTGAAAATCCTTATTAAAAATACTCTTAAACACAGGTTTTAATAAATAGTTTGCCATTTAATCCTCCCCTATTCTATTTTGCAAGTGTCAAGTATTATCAGTATATCATACTTTTGAATAAATGTTACCTACAAAAATTATTTTTTATTTCTATCCTATTCTTTTTGTCCCGCAAATCATTCTGCTTTTCATACAAGATATTCCGTTCTTTGCAAAGTGTTTTCATACGGTCCAGTTGTCCCCGCACACCTGCCCGACATTCCGGTTCTATCTGTTTATATTCTCCAGTCAATCTGCGTATCTCATTGTTGTTTGATTTTATCTGCTCTGATACACATATCCAATCTATTAAATTCTGAACTTCCATATCTGTATCATATAAATCTGTTTCTGTAACAATTTTCGCACACAAACGAACCATAACTTTTTTCTCCATATCTGTCATTACAACCCTCCCCCTATCTGTCCATTTCAAACACTCTTTTCGGGTGTTTATTTGCCTTTTCCACCTGTTCTAAAGCCTTCGATTGCTCTATAATCGCCTGTACCTGTTCTTTTCCCAGACAATGCTCTAATCGTCCCAAATCTGCTGCTTTTTCCTGTAATTTATCAATCTCATTCTCTTGATCCATGATTCGATTTGTTAAATGAATGATTTTTTCTTCTTGCCGTTCAGATTTAACAGCCAACTTCTTTCCCTGTTCGGTAAGCTGAACACATTTAATCGTCAGTGTCTTGGTTACTTCTTTCAGTTTCTCTACCAATGGCAGAGCCTTTTTATCTCTATATGCCTTCGCATTCATCAGTGTCCCCGGCTCTGGCAACTGCCACTTTTCTTCCTCATCATAAGCGTAAATATTTCTTTCTTAATTTTCTTTCAAGTGTCCTTCCTCATCACAATACTTTTCTTTCAACATCAACGTATACACTGTTGAAATACTCTGCTTTGCCCTAGTGTAATAATATTTAGTCATGAACCACCAGTTCAACTGGTGGTTTGATTATGCCCCTATAAGGGGCCTATGCCTGCAACGCCTGAAAGGCGGATGCCTCAAGCACTTATACCGGCTGGCCTCTAAAAGAGGCTATCTTCTAGTATCTTCTCTTTTCGATTCTTCTTTTTGTTGCTGAATGTATTCCTTTACCGCATCTTCTGTGATATTGCCTACTGTTGCGACATAATATCCTCTGGCCCAAAAAGCTTTTGACCATCCATTTACACTTTCCGGATATTTATCGTGTATCATTAATGCACTTTTTCCTTTTATGTACCCTACCACATCTGACACTTTTTCGCTTGGCGGAATGCCTAAACACAAATGTACATGATCTGCGCATACTGCACCTTCTACTATTTCTATGTTCCGGTAATCGCACAGTTTTTTTATTATTTCTCTTACATCTGCTTTTAATCTTCCGTATATAATTCGTTTTCTATACTTTGGTATAAACACTATATGATACTGGCATTTATACCTTGTATGTGATAAACTACTACTGTCCACGTTGGACCGCCTCCTATTCTCTTTAGTATTGGTTTGAGACACCTTTACTATTGTATCATAGGAGGCTTTATTATACATTCTACAACGTCACTACTACACTATTCGCCCCAGCATAGCTGGGGGATTAGCTCTTTCATTTAACGCCCACCGCATATTCTTTTCATCCTGCGTCAATTCCTTTTCTACTTTTCTCTCCTTTGGCGCCAATATCGTGATATTTTGATATACCAAATACGAAATCAGATAATTCTTCATCGTATTAACACTAACCTCATATCTTATAGCAGTTTCCTCAATCAAATAACTTCTTTTCTTTTTCTCACCCACAAATGGTAATATACCGGCAATCATATGGAATCGTTCATGCATCACTTTGCTTGCTACACCTGAGATATTCTCGGACAGACATACTCCCATTTCTTCTAGTAAATCCTCTTCCGTAATTTCCACAGCATCCTTCAAATCTAGCAGACTTATCCACCACGGCAACCTGCTTTTTGCACAATCTATCACCAAGACCTTATTTTCTCTTATCTCCAACACTCTCAGAATTTCTGTATTCTTTCTGAATATCCTGTTTCTGCACACATTACTTTTCTGCATCAATCACCAGCCCCCAATCTTTCACACCGTGTCTCATCCAATATTTCCTTGATGCATTCAGCAATCTCACCGTCTTTGGTTTCATCAGATGTTTTCTCTCAACACACTCACGAATCATCAAATCTTCATTCGTCTTAACGCACACAAAATCTGATGTATACTCCCCTTCTTCCAAACCCGTCATCTCAACATTACACCGAAATTCTTTCACCCCGTCATCCACAGCCAACCGCTCAGCATATGCTGCCTGAATAGCACTGTATGCCCTCATCACGTCCTTACATTTTTCTAATTTCCATTTCCGACATCGACCCTTGAAATTCTTTCTTATCATTTTTTAATATCCTTTCTGTTTTCCCCAGAAATTTCCCAAAAACAGATTTACGAATCCCCCAAAATAGATTTTCCCAAATTTTTCCCAAAAACGTTTCCCAAAAATAATTTTCGGGAACTGAAAATGCCCTGTTTAAGCCATTTTCCAAAAACGTTTCCCCAAAAAGGGCCTCCCAAAAACAGGTTTTTTAATCTTCTCCATATCTCTTTGCACACCCCTTTGACATTATTTTTGTAAATTCATTTGACATTTTCGCATCATCCCCGAACCGCAGACAAAACCAATCAGGCGACGGCATGCCCATCTGGTTTTCCAAAAACAGCGCCGACAAAACCACCAGTCCAATCTCTTTTTGGTCTTCTTTTGGTTTTTTCTTTTTTTCTTTTTTGGCACTTCTTTTGCGATTCTTTTTTCTTATTCTGATGCCAGAATGTCGTGTTTCTGTTAAATTCTGAGTTATTCCAAGGTTCATCCACCACTTCTTTTTTTGATTTTTTTGCTTTTTTCTTTTCTTTTTTCTCTTCTTTTCCGTTTCAATAAAAAAAACCTTATCTCAGGGTAATACCCTGAAACAAGGTTTCTAGTGGTTTTATTGATTTTTTTGGTTTTTTCTTTTGGTTTTCTTTTTTCTTTTTCCCTGCTCTACGTCATCTCTTCACGGGTTTCCGGTGACGTTTCGGCAACGCAAAATATCAAAAGAAATCGCAAAAAAAGTGCCAAAAAGACTTGCATAAAAATATGTGGATTATTCAAACTCAATCGTTCCAGGCGGCTTACTTGTAAGATCATAGAATACGCGGTTTACACCCTTAACCTCATTAATAATGCGGTTCATCACCTTATTAAGTACTGCATAAGGAATCTCAGCAGACTCCGCAGTCATGAAGTCAATAGTCTTAACGGCGCGGAGCGCCACTGCATAATCGTATGTTCTGAAGTCTCCCATTACACCTACGCTTCGCATATTTGTAAGGGCTGCAAAGTACTGGTTCGGCATCCAGGACGGATCTTCTCCGTGTTCTTTTTTGTAGTCGGCGGCTGCATTGTCGACTTCTTCACGGTAGATGTAGTCTGCATCCTGTACGATGCGTACTTTTTCCTCGGTAACTTCACCGATGATACGGATTCCAAGTCCCGGGCCCGGGAATGGCTGACGGAATACCAGTCTTTCCGGAATTCCAAGCTCAAGGCCGGCTTTACGGACCTCATCTTTGAACAGGTCACGAAGCGGCTCAATGATTTCTTTGAAATCAACGAAATCCGGAAGACCTCCTACGTTGTGATGGGATTTGATCACTGCGGATTCTCCGCCGAGACCGCTCTCTACAACGTCCGGATAAATGGTTCCCTGTGCAAGGAAATCTACAGCACCGATCTTCTTGGCTTCTTCCTCGAAGATACGGATAAATTCCTCACCGATGATCTTACGCTTCGCTTCAGGCTCTGTAACACCGGCAAGCTTGTCGTAATATCTCTGCTGTGCGTTCACGCGGATAAAGTTCAGGTCAAACTGACCATTCGGTCCGAATACACCTTCAACCTCATCACCTTCATCCTTACGAAGAAGGCCATGATCTACAAATACGCAGGTAAGCTGCTTGCCGATCGCTCTGGAAAGAAGTCCTGCTGCCACGGAGGAATCTACACCACCTGACAGGGCAAGGAGAACTTTTCCATCACCGACTTTCTCGCGGATCTCTTTGATCGTATGTTCAACAAAGGCATCCATCTTCCAGTCTCCGGCACATTCGCAGACACCAAGTACGAAGTTGGACAGCATTGTCTTTCCTTCTACTGTGTGCAGTACTTCCGGATGGAACTGGATCGCATACAGTTTCTTCTCTTCATTCTGTGCAGTTGCTACCGGACAGTCTGCAGTATGTGCAGCGATCTCAAATCCCGGTGCAGTCTGAGAAATATAGTCTGTATGGCTCATCCAGCAGATTGTTTTGTCGGATACATTTTTGAAGATCCTGGAATCTTTCTTATCGATGAGAAGCTCTGTCTTACCGTATTCGCTGACATCTGCCTTCTCAACTTTTCCGCCAAGGACATGCATCATAAGCTGTGCTCCATAGCAAAGTCCAAGTACCGGAATACCAAGCTCAAATAATTCCTTCTGGTAAGTCGGTGAATCTGCCTCATAGCAGCTGTTTGGTCCGCCGGTAAGGATGATTCCCTTAGGATTCATCGCTTTAATCTTCTCAAGATCTGTCTTGTAAGAATAAATTTCGCAATATACATTGCATTCTCTGACACGTCTTGCAACCAGCTGATTGTACTGACCGCCAAAATCAATGACAATAACTAATTCTCTTTTCAAGGCTTTCCTCCTGTTATTTATAACATCTTTAGAATCTGTTACTCATTATAAATGAGTACATGCACTTTTACAATGCTAATTTTATCTCCCGCCGGAATTTTTATTTTCCGGAAAAATTTTTTACTGCTTTTTTGCCTGCTCATCCCAGTAAGCGCAGTCATTTCTTCCAATTACCTCCGATGTAAACGGAGTACCGTCATTCTTCTTATAATGTCTGGTCGCCCGGAAAACATATTTCGCACCGACATAAACGATCGGTACGTTGAAAAATACGATCAGAATATTTCCAAGATCAGAAAATGCCCAGAGATTTCCAAGCTCCAGTCCTGCGATATTACAGAGGATACCAAATGCGGCAACAAAAAGACCGATACAGCGTACAAAATTAATACAGATCTTATCCTTGCGGATACGGTTGGCTGCGATTTCCGAAAAGCTAATCATTCCAAGCAGACAGGTAAATGCAAACAGGCAGAAACATAAGGTTACAAGAAATGTAACGACCCCGTTCATTGCAGTTCCAGGAGTCAGCACAGCAATGGACTCCGTATATTTGGGAAGTTTATCAAGAGCCTGCCAGCTTTCCGCATCTGCTCCCGTCCAGCAATGTGCCATAACTACCACAAATCCGGTAAGTGTGCAGATCACAATGGTATCAAGAAAAACTCCCAGAGAAGCGATCACACCCTGCTCACATGGATGCTTTGCATCAGCTGCTGCCGCTGACATGGTGATCGTTCCCTGACCAGCCTCATTGGACATCAGGCCTCGTTTTACGCCCTGTGCAAGAACTGTTCCAAAAACGCCTCCAAAAAATGCATCCGGCTTAAAGGCTCCTGCAAACACGCTTCCGAAGAAATACGGAATACGGGTAAAATTCAATATGATAAGAAGTAACACTACTACCATATAGAGCACTGCCATCACCGGCACCATCATATCTGTCCATTTGGATACTTTTTTGATTCCGCCAAATGCGATAGCTGCTGTGAGGATTACGATCAGCGTACCTACTATATAATAGAAGGCTGATCCGCTTGGGATGGTTTTTCCGGTTACGATCTCTGCCATGCGTCCTACTGATGAAACAACGTTAAAGCCCTGTGCCGGTAGACAGCAAAGCGCATACAGAATATACAATACCGAAAGAAAAACACCGATCCATACCTTATTTCCAAGAAGCTTTCTCCCATAAAAAGGAAGACCTCCTACGAACTCATCGTCCTTCTTCTCCTTGAAAATCTGAGCAAGGACACCCTCCATGTATGCAACTGCCATCCCGAAAAACGCAGATATCCACATCCAGAACAGGGCCCCCGGTCCACCCACTGCAATAGCACCTGTTACGCCCAGGATATTTCCCGGTCCTACACGCATAGCTGAACTCAGGAAAAACGATGCAAGCGGCGAAATTCCTGTTTCCACAACACGTTTCTCCGTCATGGTCCTGATTCCTTTTTTAAAGTAAGTCACCTGCATAAAACCGATCCTGAAACTGAAAAAAATCCCGGACCCAAGAAGTAGTATGATCGCAAAGGATATATTTCCCAGAATCGGGATACTGCTGTACCAGTCAAAATTCGTGGGGAACTCCCACAGAAAATCAGACAGTGGACCGATAAAGCTGAACACTCCATTGATCGCCTCAAACACTTTCTCCATAGCCATCTCCTCCCTTTTCATCTGAATACCTCAGAATTGAACCATCTTTCCGGATATTACATTTTCCGCTGAATATAAAATATAGATATATTCATTTATACCCCTCAGAAAAATTTCCGCACCTGTTCATATAACATGTGTACCACATCCATCCTCGTTCATTTCCCCTCCGGATTTTTATGCTATGGTTTATTATACCGTATCGGCTTAAAAAAGTCTTATTTATTTTCACTATTTTTGTACAAATTTCAGAATTTTCTATTCTTACAAGCCCCACCGACTGCTATTGCTTTTCGCCCCCCGCAGGGGACTTACTTGATTCGAGTCAAGCGGATATTCGCAATCCGCTTCGCTACGCGGCTCTACACCGAATAACTGCTTCACAGTTTATCAGACTTTATAAGATATTTAGACTTTCCTCACAAATTTTTAAAACGCTTCTCACAGTTCCATCACATTTTGACGGTATATTATTAATCAAATAAAGCACAAAGCTTTTTCATCTTATAGATCATTACTTATTTTTCTTTTCATACTCTGCCGGGTCCCTTCCAAGACCCGGCCCTCCTTTTTATCTTCTTACAAACTCCCATAGTATACCATCCTTTCTTTATTTAAAAGGATCTATACCTATAATCATGGTGTCTATATTAGACATTCTGATTCTATCTGATGATCGACATTTTCATCTCGGTCCATTTACTCCGCATCACTTCACGCCCAGATATCCTTATCCCCCCTGAAACCCGAATAAACACAACAAAAAAACACCGTCCCCGCAGCTCTATATCTGCAAAAACAGTGCCTTTAGTGCGTCTTCAGGGGTTCGAACCCTGGACACCCTGATTAAGAGTCAGGTGCTCTACCAACTGAGCTAAAGACGCTTATTTAATTATTTGTCTTTCGTTTTTTGTTTCGTTCGTTCCTCAAGACATGTTGTATTATACGTTATGATTTGAAGAAAGTCAACACCTTTTTTTAATTTTTTTTATTTTTTTCTTTTTTATTTTTTATATCTTCATTTGATGCAATTTTGTTCAGTGATTTTTCTATTTCTGACAGCGAATTTCTGATCTGAAATGCCTGGCTTTTGACGCCGCGTTTTACACTGTTGAGATTTCGACGGAATGAGTTGGATTTTCTTTTTTTCAAACCTTATCTTCCCCTCTTTCTTTATACAGATTAGGCAGCTTCTCCTGCAGATTCGTATATTCCTACCTGACGCTCCCTCTTATTTATTATATGAAAACAGGCCGATCTGTTTACAGATCAGCCCGATAAAACAACCTTCTATATTAATGCAGAATATCTATGCGTCAGATAAGCTTTGATATCAGATACCTTCTGAGAACCACTTAACCTTACCTCTTCTATTTTTGTCTGATCACCATCTTACAGATCGGATTGCCCATGGAAGAAAACTTCTCCTCATACTCCGTCATCACATTTCCCTTCACCAGCTCCTCATCATGATGAAGATCAAACGTACAAACCTCCAGGTTCCAGTCAGACTCCTTCACCTCTTCCAGGGAAAATTCAAACAATCCACGGTTATCTGTCTTAAATTCCACAGTACCCTCTTTTTTCAGGACCTGCTCATACCTCTTCAAAAACTCTCTGGAAGTCAGTCTTCTCTTGGCATGACGGGCCTTCGGCCACGGATCGGAAAAATTCAGATAAATCCCGTCAACCTCATCCTTCTCAAAAATCTCCGGCAAAAGCCTTGCATCCACACGGATGAACACCAGATTTGAAAACTTCTCCCCGGCCTCCTCAAGTTCCTCCCTCTTCTGAAGTGCCCGAAGCAGCACACTGTCATACATCTCGATTCCAACATAATTCCTCTCAGGATGCAGCCGCGCCATATCCATCAGAAAACGCCCTTTTCCCATACCAACCTCAAGAAAAAGCGGTCTCTTCTCCCCAAAAACACTCGCCCATTCCCCTTTAAACTTCTCCGGTTCATCAATCACCCAGTCACACTCCAAAATCGCATCCTTCGCCCCGGGAATATTACGTAATCTCATAAATAACCTCCAAATTAATCTTCCTATAATATACAAATCAAATAACTACCTCTCGCAGCCAGCAAAAGCAGTCTATAACAATTCCCCAAACCAATGAAACCACTATAATACATCCTCCACCAGCCACACAAACCAGAATACCTGCACAAATCCAAAAAATCATCATTCCTCTTCCAGAATATCCGATAAAACATCCTGTACAATGCATCCCAATATTCAACTATACATGTAACCCCCACCCCGCCGCAAGCAAAAAATAAAAAAAATCCTCAACCAGGCGACAGCAACGCGCTTCGCCATCCACCCCCAATACCATCCGCATCCATATACACATCCCCTCAACCAGGCGACAGCAACGCGCCTCGCCGTTCGCATCCATATACACATCCTCCCAACCAGGCGACAGCAACGCGCCTCGCCGTCCACATCCAACACCATCCGCATCCACACACATCGGCTCAACCTCACACATCCAACACAGCAGCATACATACACAAGTCAACAACCTCACACCACCACAACCAAGAACTCCTAAAAAAAGCCCGAGGGGTGTGCAGAGGGGCCGTGGCTTTACGGCCCCTTTGCGGTTTTCATTTTTTCCCAAAACTCAATCATCGTCTAATAAACAAATTTCTTTTTTTCGTCTCTTTTTGAACATATTTATTCAATAATTGCAAAAAATTTAACAATTTTTTAGTTGTTTTTACCATAAAAAAGGTGTATCATATAAAAATCAATTATAAACAATAAACAAACAAGGAGGGCGCTATGGAACAAATCCTAAATAAGCTTTCGGAAATCGAAGCTACAGCCAATGCCATCATGCAGGACGCTGCGCGACAGAAACAGGCTCTCTCGGAAGAAGCAGAAAAACAGACGAAGGAATTCGACGCTTCACTTGAAAAAGAAACCAGCGACGAGATCCGGAAGATCCGTGAAGATCTGGCCCGCGAGAAAGACGCCCGGATCAATGAGCTTCGTGCAGAAACCGAAGACCAGCTATCCAGGCTGGATGCCTATTACGAAGCCCATCACGAAAGTCTTTGCAGTGAGCTGTTTCAGAAAATAACAGGCATCACCGAAACCTGAAGGGAAAGGAAGTGATTCAATGGGCTCTGTCCTCTCATACAGCGGACTCTCCACCAAGATCCGCGCCATGCAGAGCAGGCTTGTGACAGATGAGCAGCTGGAAGAAATCGTTCAGCTTCCCAATGTCCCCCAGGTAACAGCCTACCTGAAACGGACTCCCGAATATCAGAATATCTGGTCCGGTCTCGATGAAAATGATCTTCACCGCGGACAGATAGAAAAACTCCTGAAGAAATCCATCTTCCTGAATTTTTCAAGGCTTTACCACTTTGCAAATCAGGAACAGCGAACGTTCCTGTCGCTTTACTCGAAGCGTTATGAGATCCGCGTCCTGAAAGAGATCATGACGAATCTCTTTGATCACCGGGACACCGATCCCGTGGATATTTCTCCCTACCGCGATTTTTTCAGACATCATTCCAAGCTGGACATTGACAGGCTTGCCGCCTGCACCAATATGGATGAATTCATTGCGGCACTGAGGGGAAATGATTTTTTTATTCCGCTGTCTCAGGTCAACGAACGTGGAAATGCCACGCTTTTTGACTTCGGCATGGCACTTGACCTTTCGTATTTTTCACAGATCTGGAATGTGCGGAAGAAGCTTTTCAAAGGTAACGATCTGAAACAGATCACCAAGGCTTACGGTGAAAAATTCGATATGCTGAACCTGCAGTTCATCCAGCGCTCCAAACGCTGCTTTCAGATGGAACCGGCTGCTATTTACGCATTGCTGGTCCCCATGAACTACAAGCTCCGCAAAGAGGAGATCACCACCCTTGTGGAAGCCCCTACACCAGAAGAGTTCCGTCGTATCTTCAATGGAACTTATTATGGTAAGAAATACGAACAGCTGACCGTCGCCAGTCTGGAAGAATTTTATAACTATATTCTTCGCAGCATACTGGAACAGGAAGCACGCAAGGATCCCTATTCCGTAGCAGTCATCTATTCCTATTTATATCACAAAGAACATGAAGTCAACCGTCTGACCATTGCCCTTGAATGCGTGCGCTATGGCGTGGACCCAGAACAATCCCTGCGTTATATACGCAACGGTTAATAACCAGGAGGTAGCAACGTGATTGAAAAAATGAATTTTCTGAGCATCACCGGTCCCAAGGCAGATATCGACCGGGTTGTAAACACCTACCTGTGCAAGTACGAGATCCATCTGGAAAACGCTCTCTCAGAGCTGACCACAGTAGAAAGTCTGACGCCTTTCCTGGATGTCAACCCCTACAGAGATGCCTTAAATTCCATCAATACCATTTATGAGGAGTTGAAAACTCCTCCGTCCACTTCCAACAGAAGCCCGGGTATTGAAACAGCACTTTCCACAGTAAAGGAGATCCGCTCCCAGGCGGATCAGCTCCAGAAGGAACAGTCCGAACTGGAAGAAAAATGTTCCTCTCTGGAAGAATCACTGCGGATCATACGTCCCTTCCGAAATATTGATTATGATATTTCATCCATACTTCATCTGAAGTATATCCATTTTCATTTCGGACGTATCGAGAAACAGTATTATGAGAAATTCAAGAAATATATTTACGACAATCTAAACACGATCTTCCTTAAATGCGATGAAGATGACCAATACGTCTGGGGCGTTTACTTCGTACCGAAGCATGATGCGCACAAAATTGATGCCGCCTACTCTTCTATGCACTTTGAAAAGATCTTTGTGCCGGATAATTATACCGGAACTGCCCAGCAGGCATTTTCAAGCGTAAGCAAACAATACGAGGATGCCCTGAAGCATCTGGAAGCACAGAAACAGAAATACCAGAGATTTCTTGCGGATCAGGCAGAAACCATCGTTACCGCCAGAAACACACTTCTTCAGTTTTCCAGAAATTTCGATGTCCGGAAAGCGGCAGCCTGCACCGGAAAGCATGAAAATTTCTATATTCTCTGCGGATGGATGACAGAAGCCGACACCAGAGCTTTTCAAGCCGATATCTCATCCGACGAAAAAATCTTCTGCCTGGTAGACGGAGAAGATACCAATACGCCGGAGCACGACCAGAACCATCAGCCGCCGACCAAGCTGAAAAACCCGAAGCTTTTCAAGCCCTTTGAAATGTATGTAAAAATGTACGGACTTCCCGCCTATGGCGAGATGGACCCCACCTGGTTTGTTGCCATCACCTACTCCTTTATTTTCGGAGCCATGTTCGGTGATGCAGGACAGGGACTCCTGCTCTTTATCGGAGGATTGCTCCTGTACAAGCTGAAGCATATCGATCTTGCCGGAATCATCAGCTGCGCCGGAGTCTTTTCCACATTTTTCGGTCTGATGTTCGGAAGTATCTTTGGATTTGAGGATGTCATACCTGCTCTGTGGCTGCGGCCTGTGGACAGTATGACGACCATACCTTTTATCGGAAAACTGAATACCGTATTTATCGTTGCCATCGGCTTCGGCATGGGAATCATCCTCCTGTGTATGGTTTTCAACATCATCAATTCCTTTAAGACGCATGATGTTGAAAAAACCTGGTTTGACACCAACGCTGTGGCAGGACTTGTATTTTATGGCTCCGCAGTTCTTTGCATCGGACTCTTTGTATCCGGGCATGCAGTTCCGGGTGGTGCAGTCCTTGCCATTATGTTTGGTTTACCACTGCTTCTTATTTTCTTCAAGGAGCCTCTTACAAACCTGGTAGAAAAAAAGGCCGAGGTTATGCCAAAAGAAAAAGGCATGTTTATCGTACAGGGTATCTTTGAACTGTTCGAGGTTATCCTGAGCTACTTTTCCAATACACTCTCCTTCGTGCGTATCGGTGCTTTTGCAGTCAGCCACGCAGCTATGATGGAGGTTGTACTTATGCTTGCAGGCGCAGAAAACGGCAGTCCGAACTGGATCGTCATCATTCTCGGAAACCTGTTCGTATGCGCTATGGAGGGCCTGATCGTAGGTATCCAGGTACTCCGTCTGGAATATTACGAAATGTTCAGCCGTTTTTACAAGGGCAGCGGACGGAAATTCGAGCCGTTCTGCTCAAAAAACAAATAAAATGCCAGAGTCGGAACGCATTCTGATCCGGGCATTCAATTAAACGAATATTAAGGAGGTCATCATCATGACAGTCATTACACAGATCACAATCGCAGTTGCACTTGTACTCAGCATCATTCTTCCATTTGGTTATTATCTTCTCGGCGAAAAAAGCCGCGGCCGCTACAAAACAGCTCTTGGTGTCAACGCCTTTTTCTTCTTCGGGATCATGCTTATTGCCATTGCAGTAACATTTGCAGGCGGAGCTTCCGTACAGGCTGCTACAGGCGCTGACGCAGGCCTTGCAACAGGTATGGGTTACATCGCAGCAGCACTTGTTACCGGACTTTCCTGTATCGGTGGTGGTATTGCCGTTGCCAGTGCGGCAAGCGCAGCACTTGGAGCGATCAGTGAGGATCAGAGCATCCTTGGTAAATCTCTTATCTTCGTAGGTCTTGCCGAAGGTGTTGCTCTTTATGGACTGATCATCTCCTTCATGATCCTGGGTAAACTTTGATATGAAAATGTATCTGATCAGTGACAATATTGATACTCTGACAGGAATGAGACTGGCCGGTGTAGAGGGTGTGATCGTTCATGAGCACGACGAGCTGAAGGAAGCTCTGGAGCGCACCATCGCAGACAAAGAGATCGGAATCATACTCCTGACCGAAAAATTCGGCCGGGAGTTTCCTGAGATCATTGATGATGTCAAGCTTCATCACAAAACACCTCTCATCATTGAAATTCCTGACAGACATGGTACCGGCCGCAGACCTGATTTCATTACATCTTATGTAAATGAGGCCATCGGATTAAAATTATAGGCAGGTGATATTATGACAATTGAAGAGAAGCTTAAACACTTCTATGACACCTCCGTGGACGAAGCACGCCGTCAGGCGGAAAAAGATGTCCGGGAACACAAGGAAGCCCTGGATGCCGCACTGGAGGAACATAAAAAAATGTCTCTGGGAAATGCTGCCAGTTCCCGCAAAGCCGAGATCGCAAACGCAAAGCGTGAGATCAACAAGGCACTTTCCGCAGAGCAGCTTCACATCCGGCGAAACTGGACTGCCAGACAGAGCCGCTTAAAAGAAAAACTTTTTGCAGATGTCCGGGTACAGATCCTGAAATTCATGGAATCTCCCCGCTATGAAGAATATCTTTGTACAAAGATCGAGGAAGCTGTCTGCTTCGCGGAACACGATGAGATCCAGATCTATCTTTCAAAAGAAGATGAACCCCGTCTGAAGTCTCTCACTGTAAAGACCGGTTTCCCGCTGAAGGTTTCCGATGAATCCTTTATCGGCGGGATCAAGGCGATAATCCCTGAAAAAAATATCCTCATCGACAATTCCTTTGAGGAAGGCTATCAGGCAGCTTACAGAGAATTCAAATTTGACGGAGGTCCAGCACATGAGTAAAACAGGTATTATCTACGGTGTTAACGGTCCTGTTATCTACCTCAAGGGCGACACCGGCTTCAAGATCTCCGAGATGGTCTATGTAGGCCCCGAAAAACTGGTTGGAGAAGTCATCGGTCTTAAGAAACATATGACGACCATACAGGTTTTTGAGGAAACTACAGGGCTGAAACCCGGAGAAACTGTTATCGGAACAGGAGACGCTATTTCCGTTCTCCTTGGTCCGGGAATCATCCACAATATTTTTGATGGTATCCAGAGACCTCTGGCAGAGATTGCCCAGGCCTCTGGAAAATATATTTCCCGTGGTGTCAGCGTTGACTCTCTTGACACAGAAAAAAAATGGGAAACCCACATTACCGTAAAGGAAGGTGACGTCATCGGTGCAGGCACGGTTATTGCCGAGACACAGGAAACCGCCTCCATCCTTCACAAATCCATGGTTCCGCCCACGATCACACACGGAACCGTTATCCATGCAGCTCCTGACGGTGCCTATACCGTTCTGGAGCCCATTGTTACCATCCGCCTTGATGACGGAACTGAAAAAGAACTGGCACTTGCCCAGAAATGGCCGATCCGTGTTCCACGACCGACCTACAAGCGTTTCCCGGCCAGCGTTCCACTCCTTACCGGTCAGCGAATCCTGGATACCCTTTTCCCTATTGCCAAGGGAGGCACTGCCGCAGTTCCCGGCGGATTCGGAACAGGAAAAACCATGACACAGCACCAGATCGCCAAGTGGTCTGACGCAGATATCATCATCTACATCGGCTGTGGCGAGCGTGGAAACGAGATGACACAGGTTCTTGAGGACTTCAGCAAGCTGATCGACCCGAAATCCGGAAACCTGATGATGGACCGTACCACACTGATCGCCAACACCTCCAACATGCCGGTTGCAGCCCGTGAGGCTTCCATCTACACAGGTGTTACACTTGCGGAATATTACCGTGATATGGGTTATGATGTAGCGATCATGGCAGACTCCACATCCCGATGGGCCGAGGCTCTCCGTGAGCTTTCCGGACGTCTGGAGGAGATGCCTGCAGAGGAAGGCTTCCCTGCATATCTGGCAAGTAAGCTTTCCGCCTTCTATGAGCGCGCGGGAATGATGCAGAACCTGAACGGAACAGAGGGTTCCGTATCCATTATCGGTGCAGTTTCCCCTCAGGGTGGTGACTTCTCCGAACCGGTTACACAGAATACGAAACGATTTGTCCGCTGCTTCTGGGGACTGGACAAGGCTCTTGCCTATGCCCGTCACTTCCCTGCCATCCAGTGGCTGACCAGCTACAGCGAATATCTGGAGGACCTGACTCCCTGGTACAGAGAGCATGTCTCCCCGAAATTCGTTTATGACAGAAACCAGATCATGGCTATCCTCAACCAGGAAAGCTCTCTTATGGAGATCGTCAAGCTGATCGGAAGCGATGTTCTTCCGGATGATCAGAAGCTGACGCTGGAGATCGCCAGGGTTATCCGTCTGGGCTTCCTGCAGCAGAACGCTTTTCACCAGGAGGACACCAGTGTTCCTATGGAAAAGCAGTTCCTGATGATGGAAACCATCCTCTATCTCTACGAAAAGTGCCGCGCCCTTGTAAACCGTGGCATGCCGGTTTCCGTGCTGAAGGAGGATAAGATCTTTGAACGTATCATCGCCATCAAATACGAGGTTCCAAATAAAGAGCCGGAGCGTTTTGATGAATATCATAAAGATATCGACCGCTTCTACGACAATGTACTGGAAAGAAACGGTTAAAGGAGGGATCAGTTTATGGCAATCGAATATCTTGGCCTGAGTGAAATAAACGGCCCTCTTGTTGTCCTTGAGGGTGTAAAAAACGCATCTTACGAGGAGATCGTGGAATTCCACATGGAGGACGGCACTCAAAAGATCGGCCGTATCGTGGAAATCTATGAGGACAAGGCCGTTATCCAGGTTTTTGAGGGAACTGACAATATGTCCCTCGGCAATACACACACACGTCTTACCGGACATCCAATGGAGATCGGGCTTTCCCCTGAAATCCTGGGACGTACCTTTAACGGTATCGGCCAGCCCATTGACGGGCTTGGCGAGATCACACCGGAGGTCAGCCTGAACATTAACGGGCTTCCGCTGAATCCGGTAACCCGTGAATATCCACGAAACTATATCAACACCGGTATCTCCGCTATTGACGGACTGACCACACTGATCCGCGGCCAGAAGCTGCCGATCTTTTCCGGTAACGGTCTTCCACATGATAAGCTGGCTGCACAGATCGTTCAGCAGGCTTCCCTGGGAGCAGACTCCGATGAAAAATTCGCCATTGTTTTTGCGGCAATGGGTGTGAAATACGACGTAGCGGAATTCTTCCGCAGGACCTTCGAAGAAAGCGGTGCGTCCGACCACGTTGTGATGTTTTTGAACCTTGCAAACGATCCGGTTGTAGAGCGTCTTCTGACACCGAAGATCGCCCTCACTGCCGCTGAGTATCTTGCTTTTGAAAAAGGCATGCATATCCTGGTAATCCTGACTGATATCACCTCCTTCTGTGAGGCCATGCGAGAGGTTTCCTCCTCCAAGGGTGAGATCCCTTCCCGAAAGGGTTATCCCGGATATCTGTACAGTGAGCTTGCAACCCTTTACGAGCGTGCGGGAATCGTCCGTGGCGGCACCGGTTCTGTAACCCAGATCCCAATCCTGACCATGCCAAACGACGACATCACACACCCGATCCCCGACCTTACCGGATATATCACAGAAGGCCAGATCGTACTGGACCGCCAGCTTCACGGTCAGGCGATCTATCCGCCGATCAATGTTCTGCCATCCCTGTCCCGTCTGATGAAGGACGGTATCGGTGAAGGCTTCACACGTGCCGATCATCAGGATGTTGCCAACCAGCTCTTCTCCTGCTACGCAAAGGTAGGCGATGCAAGAGCTCTGGCATCCGTTATCGGTGAGGATGAGCTTTCTCCGCTGGATAAGCAGTACCTTGTATTCGGAAAAGCCTTCGAGGCAGAGTTTGTAGGACAGTCAGAAACAGAGAATCGAAGCATCATCGAAACTCTGGATAAGGGCTGGGAGCTTCTTGGCCTTCTTCCAAGAGAAGAGCTCGACCGTATCGATACCAAAGTTCTGGATCAGTATTACAGAGAAACCGTCCGTTAGTGAGGTGATTTTATGGATCCGAATACCTTTCCCACCAAGGGAAATCTCATACTTGCAAAAAACTCTCTGGCTCTTTCCAAACAGGGCTATGAGCTTATGGACAAAAAGCGTAATATCCTGATCCGTGAAATGATGGAGCTGATCGATCAGGCAAAGGATATCCAGTCACAGATCGATGAGACCTTCCGTACCGCTTATGCGGCTCTTCAGAAGGCAAATATGGAAATTGGAATCGCTTTCGTAGACCAGATCTCTCATACCGTTCCTGTGGAAGATTCCATCCGGATCAAAACCAGGAGTGTCATGGGAACCGAGATCCCTCTTGTGGAATATGACAAAAAAGCAGGCAACACGCCGACTTATGCCTACTACAGCACCAAGCTGTCCCTGGACGAGGCCAAGGCAGCCTTCGAGCGTGTAAAGGAGCTGTCCATCCAGCTCTCCATGATTGAAAACGCCGCCATCCGTCTTGCCACCAACATCAAAAAAACCCAGAAGCGTGCCAATGCGCTGAAAAACATCACCATCCCCAGATACGAAACTCTCACCCGAGATATCACCAATGCTCTGGAAGAAAAAGAGCGTGAAGAGTTTACACGTCTGAAGGTGATCAAACGTATGAAACAAAATAGTTAAAAAATCCTCCGCAGATCTTTCCGGTTCTGCGGAGGATTTTTTGGTTATCCACATTTATCCACACCTGAAAATGACTTTTCAACACCTTGCAGTGATCGTTTTAACTGGGCACTGTTCTTTTTTATCCTCATTTCCATACATCCGATAGTCCCCTTTTTAAATAGATTAGTTTTTCAAGAATTCATTTACTATTATCTGATTATTTGTTTTTATTCTTTTATATTATGTCTTTTTTGCAATAAATTTTATGATATTTAGAATTTAAAAATGTCAATAGTTTTAAAAACTTTTTTCCCATTTTTTACAATTTTATCATTTTACACAAAACATATGTTTAAATTTATTTATGTAAATCAGGTCATCCACATGGTTATCCTTGTGGATAATGTGGATAAATTTGTGCATAACTTGATTATTGGCGGATTTGCGGATTTTTGTCATGTGGAAAACTTTTTGGAAAGTTTTTCACTTATCCACCATGGTTCGACAAGTTTTGTGCATATTGCCAGAACGACCTTTTCAGGGCTGATATTGCCCGTATCCGCACGCACCTGTCTAATGTTGCCAATCCTCTCCGATTTTATATCAAGCCTTTCTTTTTGCAGCTTTTTATGGTGTTTCTCCTGCGTGCGGTCTTGACATCAGCACTGTTTTTTGTTAATGTGAAAACACTAAAACAACGTGTGGATTTTTCAGTTTTGAACTTTTTTCGCCACACAATCTGTCCGATTCGAGAAGACAGATTGTGTGGCTTTTATTATGCACAAAAAACACGCTCTGTTTTCCGCACCTGATATTCTTACGATTCTGATATAAAGGGGGATTTTTCATGAACAGCACATTTATGAAGGAAAAGCCTGTCGGCCCGCTGCTGGCATCCATGGCGCTGCCTATGGTCTTTTCCATGCTTGTAAACTCACTATACAACATTGTGGACAGCTTCTTCGTGGCACAGATCAGCGAGCAGGCCATGACCGCCCTGTCCCTTGTCTATCCGGTCCAGAACATGATCAACGCCGTTGCCATTGGCTTCGGAATCGGAATCAACGCCAGAGTTTCCTATCACCTTGGCGCAGGGGACAAAAAATGGCAGACACTGCCGCAACCCACGGATTTTTTCTGTCTGTGATCCACGGGATCCTGATGACTGTGATCAGCATCGCTGTTATGCCCGTATTCCTTCAGATGTACACCCAGGATGAAACCGTGATCCGGATGGGGCTGGAGTATTCTACCATCGTTTTCCTGTTTTCCACAGTAATTGCCATCAGCCTTTTCTTCGAAAAACTTTTCCAGGCTGTAGGACGGATGAAAGTATCTATGATCGCCCTGCTGGTGGGATGTATCAGCAACATCATCCTGGATCCGTTCCTGATCTGGGGAATCGGCTTTTTCCCGAAGCTGGGTATCCGGGGCGCAGCTCTGGCTACTGGCATCGGCCAGGTGCTCACCATTGCGGTCTATATGTTCTTTTATATCCTGAAGCCTATTCCTGTACGTGTAACGCCCAAAGCCCTGAAAACAAGCAAAGTAACGGATCTGAGCCTGTATGCCATCGGTGTTCCCGCGATCCTGAACCTGGCACTGCCATCGTTTCTGATCTCTTTTCTGAACTCCGTGCTGGCCGCTTACTCGGACAGCTATGTGGTGATCCTTGGCATTTATTACAAACTGCAGACCTTCCTGTATCTCCCGGCCAACGGAATCATCCAGGGAATGCGCCCGCTGATCGGTTATAACTTCGGTGCCCGTGAGATGAAGCGTGTGAAAAAAATCTTCCGGCTCACCCTGGAATCCAGCTGTGTGATCATGCTCTTTGGAACCGTTATCTGCCTCCTGGCATCCGGACAGCTTATGGGACTTTTCACAACTACCCCGGAAACCATTGCCGCTGGCTCCAGAGCACTGAAGATCATCAGCGCCGGCTTTCTTGTTTCTGCTGTATCCGTTACCACTTCCGGTGCCATGGAAGGCCTTGGAAAAGGCACGCAATCCCTTGTAATTTCCCTTTTCCGCTATGTGGTCGTTATCATGCCCACCGCATATCTTCTGTCCCATTTTATGGGTCCTGATGGCGTGTGGAACGCATTCTGGATCACAGAGGTGTTTACAGCCATCGTTTCTGTCATGATTTATCACAAAACGTTGAAAAAAGCCTGAGACTGCAAATGTCCGGCCCACCGGCCTGTTTGCAGCCACCTGCAGGTTTACGTCCCGAAAGCACAAAAAGCTTCGATCCACTCTCTGAGCACATCGCTCATCGATGAGAGTTAGATCGAAGCTTTCTTTATTAACCAAATCAGGAAAATCCCAAGAGTGATCCCTGATATCCTCTTGACTCAAACGGATATCCGTGATCTGCGTTCATTTAATTCGCGGAAATTTCCTCTGTATTTCTTACAGCAGTCCCTTCTCACGGATCAGCTTTAAAGCGCCTTCATCGGCCACTACCGTCACATCCGGGTGAAGCTGCAGGATAGATGCCGGCACGTTGGGCGTGATCGGTCCGTAGAGAGATTTGTAAAGGGCATCTGCCTTTGCCTCTCCGGTAGCGACCAGAAGGATTTTCTTTGCAGTCATGATGTTTTTGATACCCATGGTATATGCCTGCTTCGGCACATCATCCATAGTCTCAAAGAATCTTGCATTTGCCTTGATGGTGCTCTCCGTAAGGTCTACGCAGTGAGTCTCCTTCTCAAATGCTGCACCCGGCTCGTTGAAGCCGATGTGACCGTTTCCGCCGATTCCAAGCAGCTGCATATCGATACCACCCACGCTGCGGATGATCTCATTGTAATCCGCGCAGGCTTTCTCACTGTCCTCTTCCAGTCCGTTTGGCACATAGGTTCTTGCCTTATCGATATTTACATGGTCAAACAGATTTGTGTTCATAAAATAACGATAGCTCTGATCGTTATCTCCGGAAAGTCCTTTGTATTCATCAAGATTTACGGATGTGATCTGCGAAAAGTCCAGATCTCCTTTTTTGTACCACTCGATCAGCTGCTTGTACATTCCCACCGGTGTGGAGCCTGTAGCAAGTCCAAGAACAGCATTTGGCTTCATGATGATCTGTGCAGACATGATGTTTGCCGCTTTTCTGCTTACGTCATAGTAATCTTTTCCTGTATAAATAATCATAATCTTTTCCTTCTCCTTATGGTAAAAAAGAACAACCGGATAACTGAGATTCACATATCTCCTGCTTTTCCTGTTGTTCTTTTTTATTATTGATTCGTTTTTTTACTCAGCCATCTCTACTTCAAGAACATAGTCTACCGGGTCAGGAAGTACCGGGTCAGGTCCCAGATCAACGAATGCGATATCCGGGTAATCGCTGTGCATCCATGCGTTGGAGATCGGCACCTCATGTCCGTCATCCAGCGCACGCACCTTCACGATCTTATCCTTATCGAATCCCAGAAGCGGAAGTGGTCCCAGTGTATTCTCATAAATATGCACATAGTATTTGTTTCCGTTTCTGGTGATACGTCCGTAATCCGGCTTCGGAATATTTTCAGCTGGTACACAGCCGTAGATACTGTCATGATTCTTATCCATCCAGCGGCCGATCTCAGCCAGGATCGCAGAAGATTCCTTCGGGAATTTACCTTTGGCATCCGGTCCTACGTTCAGGATCATATTTCCACCCTTGGAAACGCACTCTACCAGCTTCTTGATCAGCATGGAAGCCGGTTTGTAATAATGGTCGTTTGCACAGTATCCCCAGTTGTTGTTCATGGTGAAGCATGCTTCCCAGACCATCGGATTGCCTTCCTTATCGCAGATTCCTTCCGGCGGGATGATCTGCTCAGGGCTTACGAAATCGCCATGGTACGGTGTCGGATCACACTCATACAGGGATCCTCTTCCCTCTCCGCTGGCTTCCAGACGGTTATCGATGATAACCTGCGGCTGTAAGCTGCGCACCATGTTGATCAGCTTGGTTGCACCCCATTTTTCCCCTCTCATATCGTCGTAGGAGAAATCAAACCAGATGATATCGATCTGTCCGTAGTTTGTACAGATCTCTTCTACCTGATTATACAGATATTCTGTATAACGTGAGAAATCACGGTTCTCATTTCCGCACTCTTTGTGGTTTCTCATCGGATGGATACGATCTCCGTAATGCGGATAATCCGGATGATGCCAGTCAAGCAGTGTGAAATAGATTCCAACCTTAAGGCCTTCCTCACGAAGTGCCTCTACATACTCCTTGATCAGGTCTCTTCCTGCCGGTGTGTTTGTTACCTTGTAATCTGTGTATTTACTGTCAAATAAGCAGAAGCCGTCGTGATGCTTCGCTGTCAGGACTACATATTTCATACCTGCAGCCTTAGCCTCTTTTGCCCACTGCTTCGGATTGTAGTCTCTTGCATCAAATTCTTTCATAAACGGAAGATATTCTTCCTCAGGTATTTCCTCTACGCTTCGTACCCACTCGCCTCTTGCAGGGATAGAATATAATCCCCAGTGGATAAACATTCCAAAACGGGCATCCTGGTACCACTCCATACGTTTTTCATATTCTTTTCTGTCAAACTGATACATGATTTTTTCCTCCTGTTTAGATTAAAAGCATCAGCCTTTGATAGCTCCGGAAAGCATACCTTTTTCAATCTGTTTATGGAACACGATGTAAATGATAAGCATCGGAATTACGGACATTACTACATATGCAAACTGACTTCCGATCTCCTGTGTATGTGCGGAAGAGAAGTTCAGCATCGCACGTGAAACTGTGAAATATTTAGTATCTGTCATCAGGATCATGGAGAATACAAGTTCACTGTATCCATAGATGAATACGAAGATCGCCTCTGTTGCGATGATCGGCTTGCAGACAGGGAAAAGGATCTTCCACAGCAGCTGCCAGTTGTTACATCCATCAATGATCGCCGCCTCATCCAGGTTCCTGGAGATTCCATCCATGAATCCTGTATAAAGGAATATCGCCTGGGACATGCCAAACGCAACATAGATCAGGATCAGGAAGAACAGGTTGTTCTTTGCATTTAATGCTGTTGCAATGTTGTTGATCGGGATCAGTGTACAGTGAACCGGAACCATTACTCCGATCATGAAGAATACATATACCCATTTCAGGAATTTGTAATCTTTTCTTGATAAGATGTATGCTGCCATCATTCCGACTACAGTATTAAATACAGTTGTCAGAGTCGCTACAACCAGGGAGTTCTTGATGGTATTCAATGCATCCGCTGTTTTGTTTGCGCTGATATAGTTCTGGAACATAATCTTCTTAGGGAAGCTTAACAGGTTCAGGTAAATCTCTGAGTTTGTTTTGAAGGAAGCCATTACGGTCACTACTACCGGAAACAGTGTAACAACTGTCCACAGGATCGCGATAACGTACAGCGCTATCTTTCCTCCGTGCATTTTCTGTTTATTAGCTGTTTTTTCCATATCGTCTCTTCTCCTTCCGCCTACATTGCAAGATCTTTATCTTCACGGAACAAATGATTGGTCACAAGACTCAGCACAACACCCAGCACTAACAGAATAACGCCGTATGCACTGCTTCGTCCGAACAGCTTATAGGAGAATCCCTGTGTATAAAGCATGATTGAAGGTGTGGAGCTGATATCGTTCGGGCCTCCTCTTGTCATTGCCCAGATAATATCGAATACTTTCAGACATCCTGTAATACACAAAATAGAGAATACCTTGAAGGAGTTTTTCATCAGAGGAAGGATGATATAGCGGATCCTCTGCCATCCTGTAGCACCATCCAGCGCTGCAGCCTCATTTAACTCATCAGGGATCGCCACCAGACCAGCTGCAAAGATCAGCATGTTATATCCGGCATACATCCATTCATTTACCAGAACAACGATCCAGACGTTTACAGTCTTTATCGTCAGCACATCAGGGATCGTACCATGAAGGCCGAAAATATTTTCAATGGTATTAAAGATACCAAAGTTCGGATTTAACATAAATGTCCACATCAGGGCTACTGCTGTTGTTCCTAACATATTCGGAAGGAAGTAACAGGTTCTGAAGAATCCGGTTCCCTTGATCTTTGCAGTTACCAGCATTGCGAGACCAAATGAAAGCGGCATCAGGATAACGAAACCACCGATCATAAAGTACACACTGTTGAGCATTGCATTCCAGAACAGATTATCTGAAAAAATCTTCTGATAGTTCTCAAGTCCTACCCATTGCTTTGCCGCACCAAACATACCGTTCCATTTACGGAATGATAAGCCTACGGTATCAAAAACAGGGTAGATGACAAAAATAACAGTTATTAAAATTGCCGGAAGAAGGAACGCTAAAGAAAGCGCAAGATCTTTTTTGTCCAGCTTCTGTTTTACCTTTGGTACAGATTTACCTGCCATATGTATACCTCCGTAATAAACAAGGGGAAGCAGATGATGCTCCCCCCTGTTTCTCTTATCCACACATCATGCGTTCAGTCAAAATTCTCTTTATTCGTAAGCAGACATTTTGTCAACGATATCGTCTCCAACTTCCTGTGCACTTGCGCCTGTCGCTAATGCCTGAAGAGAATTACGGATTGTATCCATAGCTGCTGTGTTGCTGTCATATGTAGGAATCTCAAGTTTAGACTCTGTATTCTCAGCCATGATCGCATTTACATCGTCAAGCAGATAGTTACCTGTATCGATCGTAACCTTCTCAGCATATGTTGTCGGGCTGGATTTGCACATTTCGTTGATGGAATCTACACTTGTAAGATACTTGATGAATTTAACAGTTGCTGCGATTTCCTCATCGCTCTTGTTTAATGTGGTGATGTAGTATGTATCAGAACCGCCGCCCATCTCTACAGTCTTGTTTGCTTCGTCGATATAAGGAATTCTTGTAACACCGATCTTCTGAGCATCGAAGAGAGTTGTATCGGAGTCATTCTGGAAGTTACCGCAGTTCCATGTTCCGTCAACTGTGAATGCAGCTTTTCCTGCCTCAAACATATTTCTCTCTGTGTTAAAGTCTGTGCTGAGGATTCCGTCTCCCCAGTATCCTGCATCGATCATATCTTTCATCTTCTGATAGATTGCAACCATCTTCTCGCCGTTGTAAGCTTCTTTGTCGCTTGCAAGATCATCTGCGATGCTTGTTCCGTAAGCTTTCAGAGCAAGAGCACTCATCAGATGCTCGAAGTGATAGTTATCTTTGTCAGAGTAGTTGAATGGCTGGATTCCTGCATCTTTTAATTTCGCGCAGGCATCAACAAGATCATCCCAGGACTCCGGAACATCTACGCCAACCTGATCAAGGTAATCTTTGTTGTAGTAGAGGCAGAGCTGATAAGCGGACCACGGAATACCATAGGTTCCTTCAATGCCGTCAAACTGTGTTGTCTCCCATGCAAAATCCTGAACTCCCTCTTTCCATTCCGGATACTGTTCAAAGTATGGTGTCAGATCCAGTATATATCCTGCATCTACATACTCTCTTGTACGGCTTCCGCCATACTGAAGGAATGCGTTCGGTACATTACCGGAAGCGAAATCTGTTGTAAGCTTCTCTTCGTAATCAGACTCTGTAGAAATACTCTCATCTGTTACATGGATCTTTCCTTCGTTCTCTTTATTGAACTCATCAAGTGCTTTGTAATACCATTTAGCCTGTCCGTCTGTATCAGATCCGTTGTTAAATCTGAATGCTACACGAAGCTCAACGTTTTCAAAATCCATATTGTCTACATCGTAGTTTGTGTCACCCTTTGCAAATACGGCGCTTCCTGTTACGCCTACTGTTGACATTGCGGTTACACCGGCGAGACACAGTGTTGCAACTTTTTTCATTCGTTTCTTCATGAATAAATCCTCCCTTAATATGATTTTTTATTATATAGTTTTCCCATTGATGTTCATAAATTGATCAATCGATGATCGCCTCAAAGATCGGCTCTTCTTCCTCAAGCTCCAGGCATACACAGTAGTTCTTTGCCCCCTGAAGCTTCTCCGGAAGCTCTACCTCTATCATCGAGTTTCCTTCACAGCACTTTAATGCGCGGCACGGAAGCTTTTCTCCTGTGCTTACCACATATGCACCCTTTAACTGATTACCGATGTTCAGCAGTTCAACTCGATATCTCGGTGCAAGTACGTGTACGTAAAGCTTATGTGGTCTCTTTGTAAATTCAATGCTCGGAATCTCATACGGATAGATACCAACATTCTTGGTTCCGTAAATTGCTTCCGCATTCTCAGTCACGTATTTACCAACCTCATTCATAACCTCGACACAAGCTTCCGGAACAGTTCCGTCTGCCATTGGCCCTACGTTCAGCAGGTAATTTCCGCCTCTGCCGACGATCTTGAGAAGAAGGTTCAGGATATCATCCGGATTCTTCCAGTTTGTATCGTATTTATTATAACCCCATGTATCATTTACAGTTGCCGGTACTTCCCAGTCACCGTCGTATGGAAGACGTGGGATAAAGTTATCACCGGTGGTCATGTAATCGCCCTTCTGGTGTCCGATACGTCCGCTGATGATGCAGTCAGGCTTAATACCCTTAACCCAGTCTCTTAATTCCTGAGCTTCGTCTGCGGTCATTCCCATCGGAGTATCAAACCAGATCAGGGAAATGTTATCGTAATTCTCAAGAAGCTCTTTTAACTGCGGCTTGCATTTCTCATCGAAGTATGTACGGAATTCCGGCTTCCATTCATTCTTGTCTTCGTAATCCTTCTTATAGGCATTGTCATCATCCCAGTCCTGAGCCTGTGAATAATAGATACCCATTGTCATGTCATATTTCTTACAAGCATCGGAAAGCTCTCTTAAGATATCTCTTCCTGCAGCCTTCACTACATTAAAATCACTGACCTTGGAATCGTACATTGCGAATCCCTCGTGATGCTTGGAAGTAAGAACGATATATTTAACACCCCACTGCTCTTTCGCTCTTTTCACAAACATGTCCGCGTCAAATTTGTCCGGATGGAACTCATCTTTCAGCTTTCTGTAATCTTCCTTGTCAATGTTGAGATTGTTCTCGATCCACTCTGCGATACGGTCTGTCTTGGTAACCTCGCCGGTCTTCGGATCTTTCCATTCTCCTGCAAGGATGGAATAAAGTCCCCAATGGATGAATAATCCGTATTTGGCATCTTTATACCACTGCTGCTTTGTGTCTGCCATAACCTTCTCCTTGTTTCGTATAGCTGATTTTCTTGTTACGTAAAACGTTTCGTTTTTTGTTAAGACTATCTTACCGCATCCGAAGCAGCTTTTCAAGTAAAATCATAGGGCAAAAATCATTTTTCCTATTTTTTACAATTATTCCGTATTGTTTTTGTGTACTTTTTCGTATTAGGTTTTGTTAAACGTTTCATTTTTATCAATTTTCTGTACAATATGCTCGTTTTTTCTGATACTTTATGTGTAAAAAATGCCATGTGTATTGAGGCATTTTCTTTTTCATGATATAATATGAAAATACTATATTATTTGTAAATGCATCAGAACCGGAGGCTTTACATGAACGTTACGATCAATGATATCGCCCGTGCGACAGGCCTGTCCACCGCAACGATCTCCAAATATATAAACCACAAAAAAATACGGGAAGAAAATCGTATCCTTATAGAAAAGGCAATTCAGGAGCTTGGATATACCCCAAACCGGAATGCCCAGCTTCTTCGTGCCAAAAACACACATACCATCGGTATCCTGATCTCAGATCTTGGTAATTATTTCTGGGGCGAGCTTGTCAATTCCATTATCAAGCATTTCACGGATCATGGCTATACAGTTATTGTCTGTTCTTTCTTTTTTGAACATCAGAAGGAGATCGATACGATACAGGATATTATCTCCCAGCACTTTGACGGAGTTATCATGCTCCCATCCTGCTGGCATGATGATCTGTACCAGCTTTTGCAAAATGCCGGCATACCGGTTGTAATGCTCGATCAGATTCCTGCTTCCATGAGACATTTTCCTGTAGACTGTGTTATTTCTGATAATTACAAAGGCGGTGCACTGCTGGCAGAGCACCTTTTGGAAAAAGGCCACACAAAGGTCTGGATCATGGAACAGTATCTGGACGCCTACACCATCGAGCAGCGGATTCAGGGCTTTGTGGATGTATACCAGAAAAATGGCATTGACCTTCTGAAACAGCAGGATTCTTTTCCCCCTGTTTCTTTTGGTTCCACTGCAGAAACCATCACCCAGAGCAACCTGCATTTCCAGAAGCTTATTGATTCTTCCGATCCCCCTACTGCTGTTTTTTTTGACTGCTATCTCTCCGCAATGGGTGGTTTAAGCGCTGCCAGCCAGGCACGGATTTCCGTTCCTCAGGATATTTCCTTTGTGTGCTTTGATGATGATCCGCTTTTCAAGACCATGAGTGCGACTATGACCTGTGTCTCACAGGATCTGACAAGCATGGGGAAACATGCTGTGGAATTACTTTTAAAAAGAATCCATGGAGACTATACGGATTTTCCAAAAATAGACATGCTGGATATTGTATTCCACCCGCGGCGCTCTGTAAAAGACCTGTCCGGGCACAACAGTACAGCATCCGGAAAGGATTGATTTATGAGTGCAACCATCAAGGACATTGCCAAAGAAACCGGTCTGGCACTGGCCACCATTTCAAAATATATCAACGGCGGAACTGTACGGCCGCAAAACAAAAAGCAGATCGACGAAGCGATCCGGAAACTGAATTACGTTCCACGAAACACGGCCCGGGGACTTCGTTCCTCCAAGACATACCGTATCGGTCTGATATCCGCTCCTCCCAATAATCCGCATAATGCTTTTCTTCTGAGCAAAATAGAAAACACCATGCGTGCTCACGGTTATTCTCTCACATTTATGAGCGGCGACAAATATAAGGATCATGTCAATAAATTTATCCCCCATATGCTCCACTCAGGGATCGACGGTCTTATCATTTCTTCTTTCTGTCTGAGCAAGGACATCTGTTCTGCCGTGGAACATACCAAGATCCCTGTTGTGGAGCTGGAAGAACACAGCCATTTCCACCGTACAGACTGTGTACAGACCAGCTGTACCTCCGGAGCCTACGAGATCGTGGAGCATCTGATAAAAATGGGGCATCAGAAGATCGCCCTTGTCACCGGTTCTCCTGCATCCTATACTGCATGTGAACGAAAAAAAGGCTATCTCCGGGCACTGGAAGACTACGATATTCCGGTTAATCCCGATTATATCATCGCTGAAAATTACACAAACGACTTTGGATATCAGGCAATGCAGAAATTATGGAATCTTCCGGAACGTCCGACTGCCGTATTTTCTGCGAACTATACACTATGCCTCGGTATTTATGAAGCGATCTACAGCCTTGGCATCCGGATCCCGGAAGACCTGTCTGTTGTCTCCTTTGATGATTTTGAACTGTCCATGCTGCTTTCTCCTCAGCTGACCGCTGTCCGTCAGCCGCTGACCGGTCTGGCAGAGCAGGCCTGTGATCTGCTGCTTCGCAGAATGAACGGAGACTACAGTGATTTTCCAAGGACGATACGCCTGAAGCCAGAATGTATCTACCGGGATTCCGTGCGTGATCTCTTTTCTGATGCTAAGTAATGCAAAGCAACTTTTATTACGGCAATTTCGGGAAGCACAACAGGCATTTTCATTCCGATCTGCCCGCATATTCTGAGCATCTGAACCACTGCAATAATTTCACAGCTTTTACAAAGGGCACAGACCGTCACCGACACAGTCGATGATACGGCCTGTGTTCCTTCTGTATATATCCGTTATATCTGTCACAGCAGTCTCAGCAGCATATCTCCGGTTCCCACATTGTATCCGCTGGTTGCATAGATCCCATTCAGGCTTTTGTTTGTCACAATGATCAGCGGAAGCTTATCCGGATCTACGTACATTCTTCTTCCCAGTGTATTGATGATCTCTGAAAAATCATCATATAAGATCTGAACATCTCCAAGCTTGCCCAGTGCTCTTGAAAGGGTAGGTGTCTCCAGCGCTTTTTTGCTTTTTACTACAAAAATGATCCTATTCGCATATCGGGAAAAAGATTCTTCCTGCTCCATCATCTCATTTAAGATATGCTCCGTCGGTTCTTTCTCCTCTTCCAGAAACGCCAGGATATGCTTCCCATCTGCCGTCAGTTCTGACGCCTTCACGGTGCTTCCATCTTCTTTTCTGAGAGTAAATTCCGGTATGGAGATATTCTCCAGCATGTCTTCCAGGTTTGCATTCCGAAATGCCAGCTCCACCCTCTTCATTTCTCCGATCTGAACCTCAAAATAATACTCCGCTGCAAATATATTTCCATTTGGCAGTCTGTTTGAGGTAAGGATCCTGTAATTTCCCACTTCCAGCGGCAGCTTCATCACCTGATCTCTGAAATTTTCGGCTTCCAGCTTCCGTGTGATATATTTTCCGGCTTCCAGTTTTGCGATGCTCCAGTTCTGGAAATATTTCCACTGTGTATCCGCACTTGCCTTCAGAAGGATCGATGCCTTTTTCTCCGTTTCCTCAGATACCGGGATGAATTTTCCGTTTTTCATATACTCCATGGAACGGTCATGAGGGTTCAGGCGTGCCGGAATCCCCAGTGTTCTCGCCATTGCCACAAAAAGGATCTTCTTTGACAGAAGGCTTCCTGTTCCCGTTTTCAGACATCCGGACGGCGTGGTGATCACACTGCTGCGTTCTTTCTCCGGGCTGGAAACGATCTTATCCTCAATCCACTTCCAGATCTTCGCCGGTTCCTTTTGCAGCATATTTTTTTCTTCTTCCGACAGCTGCTCAAGAATCGCTTTTCTGTATTTCTGCAAAACTTCATCGTCAACTCTCGGGTTCAGTACATATGGTACAAAAATATCTGCATCCATGTTTTTTTCATACGGTAATGCAAATTTCAGGTGCTCCTCCAGAACCTGGCTGATACAGTCTGTTCTGTCTTTCTCTGTGAGGACTTCAAGGAGTTTTTTTCTCATTGAAGAATCTCCGGTTTCTTTTTCCAGGAATTTCCGGCACTCCGGATTGCTCAGGTTTCTTACCTTCTGTTCCCTGTAAGCGTTTGCCTCTGCCAGACGTCTGCTGCCTCTTTCCTTCTGCTCCGGTGTTGGCATATCTTTATTTACAGGTGCATCATGAGGTGCGATCATATCGATCTCCGTCCACTCCTCATAAAAAATACCCTTTTCCTTTCCTACGGGCATCAGACAGATCTCACAACAATTCTCTGTTTTTGTATCCATTCTGTTTTCTGCATGCAGCCATTCTCCCTCTGCATACATCCTTGCAGAAATATGGATACTTCCAAGCCCTGTTGTCAGGCTGACTTTTCCCAGACTGTCGGTTTTCAATTCTGCGATCGGGGCATATTCCGAATAATTCAGCACCTCAAAAGAAACTTCTGCACCTTCTGCCGGTTTTCCATGTGAATCCTTTACGGACACAGTGATCTCTTTTGTCCGTGCATATCGTTTCAGCTCGTTGAGCATAGTCACCATACCATCTTTGCCGATCACTTCTCCCTCCGGGATCATGGTATCAAAAACTCTTGAATGGACCATCATGGCCCTTGAGGAAGCGTTGGTAAACCATCCCTTATTCAGGATCTCCTCCGGCTCACAGGCTCCCAGAAAATACCAGCTTCCATCACACCAGATTTCCACCCAGGCATGATTGTCATCACAATGAGACCACTTTGGTGCATATACCTGACGGGCAGGTACACCAACACTTCTCAGTGCATTAACGGTAAATACAGATTCCTCTCCGCATCTTCCGTTTCCTCTGCGGTATACGGCAAGTGCAGACAGGGTACGATCATCTGTACAATGATAGGTAGCCTCCTGTGCACACCAGTAGTTCACCTCCAGGGCAGCTTCCCGGAAGCTCATTCCCTCAGTTCTCTCTCCGATCTCCCTGCGGAAAAATGTACGGCAGGGTGCGATCTCCTCCTCATTTACTCTATGAAACAGCACATAATTCAAAAAGATTTCCTCCGGCAGCTCTGCCACCCCAGAGTTTTCCTTCCATAAATATACGCCATTCTCCGCATAATCCAGGAATACTTCAAACGCGTAATTTCCGATATCACTGTACGGCATGAACGCATATAAATATTTGCACGCCAGAGCCACTTCTTCTGTGCATTCCGCAAGCTTTTTATCAATATCCGCAAAAACCTGCGGTAACCCCATCACCTGCTCCCGATATTTTTTTTCGATCCGATCACGGTTTTCTTTCAGAAAAATCTTCCCCTCAGCCATTATAATTCCTCCAGAACTTTCTTTGCAGCACGAACATTTTCAATATCTGTACGCCATATCTCATATTCACTGAATGTCGGAAGTCCCATATTGACACCTTCCTTGCGAAACTGCATCGCACTGTCCGTTACAACCTTGCCGCTCATATGATAAGCCTTGATCCCGGTAAGGGGATAAAGCTGGCGGATCACTTCCGCACCGACGCCACTCCCCGCCTGGATGGTGATACGTCCCTGACTCCTGGTTTCCAGTTCCTTCAGAAGCTCCGCACCCTGAAGGCAGGTATTCTTCTGTCCGGAGGTAAGGATCGTATCGATTCCCAGCGAGATTGCCTGTTCCATAGCCTCGATCGGATCTGCGCACACATCAAAAGCCCTGTGCAGCGTAACAGACATATCTCCCGCAGCATCCATCAGTTCTTTCATCTGTTCTATATTCAAGGTGCCATCCGGTTTCAGGATACCTATTACGACACCCTCCGCTCCCATTTTGCGGAAATCCTTTACGGCATTCCTTATCATAGAAAATTCCGCATCTGTATAACAGAAATCTCCAAACCGCGGACGGATCAGCGCATGGATCCGGATATCTGAACGCTTCCTTATTTCCTCAAAAAGCCATGGGCCGGGAGTTGTTCCCCCGATGATCAGATTGCTGCAAAGCTCCAATCTGTCCGCACCACCCTCGGCTGCTGCCATGGCGGATTCCACAGAATCCACACAGGTTTCCAGAATATAGTCTTTCATATAAAAATCCCCCTTTATTACTGTCTGCTCAGAGTAATTTCACTCCGGTATTCCTCAGTATGTTCACAATGGTATCATCCGGAAATTCATCGGTAATGATCCCGCTGATATCATCAAAATGTGTATATTTATAAGATTCATTAAAATAAAACTTCTCTCTCTCCATAACCACATATTTATGTCTGCTGCTCTGCACTGCCGCCTTCTTGGTCAATCCATCCTCCACTCCGGATGTAGTAACTGCAAAATCTGTCATATCCACGCCACAGCTTCCCAAAAATGCCCGGTCAAAGCTGTACTGCTTGATCACCTCAATGGCCGCAGCTCCCATAAATCCGTTCACCGAACGGTACATAGTTCCCCCTGTGCCTATGGCCGTGATGGACGGATTCGCAGCAAGGATCTGCAGGATATCGATCATATTGCTGACAACCACAACATGCATACCCGACGAAGCGATAAGCCTTGCCAGCTCTATATTTGTAGTGGAAACATCCAGAAAGATCGTTTCGTTATTTTTGATCAGCTTGAAGGCTTTCGCAGCGATCACTTTCTTCTTATCAAGATTGTACATACGCCTGTCTACTACGTTTCTCTCCAGAGGATACTCCTGTGAAAGGATCGCTCCGCCGTAAGTCCTCTTTAATCTGCCTGCATTTTCAAGGATCTTGAGATCCTTGCGGATACAGTCCTCCGTAACCTGAAACATCTCGCTTAATTCTTTGACCCTGACTTTTCCTTTTTCGCGGAGACATTTCTCTATTGCATTCTGTCGTTCTTCTGTAAACATGGTCCTATCTCCTCATTCCTGATTTTTCTGTGATAAAAGTTCCAGAAATCAATACTCCGCAAAACAATATCCGACGCATTGATCCCTGGAAAGCCTGTGATTTTAGTATAACAGTTCGATATCTTACTGTCAATTATTTTGTATTATTTTTTATCGTTTTATCGTATTTTGATCAGATCAAGTAATTCCACTGGTTCAATTGCGAACCTCCGCTTGCCCCCTGTTCCGGGAATCCCTTACAAAGCTGCAAATATCCCCCTGACTCAAAGCCACATGTTCCCTTGCGGAATTATAAAGGTCAATAAACATTGAAAATATTGAATAAATTATGAGGACTTGTCTGTACTCTTCCCGAAACAGACAAGTCCCCACAGTTCCATAACAAATATCCAGTTATGAGCAGATAAAATCAGATTTTTACTATCTGCACATATATTCATCCAGCTCTCCGATAAATTTCTCCGGCATCTTTCTCTCAAACGGGAAAACCTCCGCATTCCCCAGTTCATCTGCAATACATCCCAGAAGGATCGCACTTCTCTCCAGCGACCAGGCAGACAGCAGATCAATGGTATCATAACGAGTATGCATGCCAAAACCATCCCGGTTCAGAGTCATAGCCGGAATTCCCTTCCATGCAAAAGAATTGGAATCGCTTCCCCAGATCTGATTCTTCACAGACGCTCCGATCCCTGCTCCGTCAGCGATCTCAAGAAGCTTATCACAAACAGAAGCCTCTCCCGTCACCCCCAGAACATTTCCTCCGATCAGCTGCCCGGCCAGATCTACATTCATATTAAAACGATGCGCTCCAAGCTCACTCTCATGAACTCTGATGTAATCCCGGCTGCCCAGCAAGCCCTTCTCCTCAGCACCAAACCACACAAATTCCATAGTCCTGCGCGGTCTATACTGCTGAAAATATCTGCAAAGCTCCATGATGATCGCTGCCCCAGCCATATTATCATAGGCTCCCGGTCCCTCCGGCACCGAATCATAATGCGCCGTAATCGTCAAGATCTCATCTTTCTTATCCGTACCTTCGATCCTCGCCACTACATTACGGGATCTGCACGCCGTCACATCCTGTTCCACAACCAAGCACACCTCAGACGCACCCTCCGTCACCAGCTCCACTGCATCCTTATAATGAAGATTCGCCCCCGGAATCCTGCCACTATATTTTTCCTGCATCTTGTGAATATCCTCTGCAGACTCCGACAATCCTTCTGTCTCTTCTGCTGCATCCCCCGGAAAGATCATCGGCAGGCTGCGCTGACAGGGAACCCTGTCCACTCCTTCATCCAGCGGAGAACCCTCCACACTGATAAAACCAACAGCTCCGGCGCTCACCAGTCTCTGATACACATCACCACTCACCCGGCCATTCACCATAACGATCTTACCCTTCACCCGTGAAAGACTGACAGCATCTCCATTCTCCACATACAAAAAATCCGCTTTCAGACCTTCTGCCCCAGTATTTCCACATCTTCCATACCCGGTCACCACATACTCCTTCTGATAAGGCTCCACAACCTTAAGCACCGCTCTGTTGATCCGAAAACCCCAAAAATCAAACTCCTCCATCCGATTCTTCACTCCGAAGCTGTCCAAAGTATCCCGGATCATCTTCGCCGCCTTCACTTCCCCCGCAGTACCCGCTTCTCTGACAAAATCAAACCCGGCCAGAAACTCCATCTGCCGCTTACCACTGATTTCCTTTGTATTCATAACCCCACAACCTTTCTGAATTTTATCTAAGTCCCCACCCACTGCTTATTGCTTTTCGCAACCCCGCAGGAGACTTACTTGATTCGGTTAAATTATACACTATTTTTCTTCAAAAAAACTGCCCGCAGCTATTTTTCAGCCAACCCGGCCAAAAAATCTCCGCAGACAGTTTATATTTCACATCTATAAATCAACCGTATCTTTATCCTACTCCACAAACGAACCAACCGCAGCCGGAGCCCGGTAATCATAGTCAGAAACCTTGATCCCTGTAGCCGCTGTACTGGCGTGAACGATCTTGCCATCACCAATATAAAGAGCCACATGATCAATACAACCCTCACCATAAAAAACCAGATCACCAGCCTCAATATCCGCAACACTCTTCTTCTCAGAAGCCGAACACTGAGCTGCAGCAACACGAGGAAGCTCATACCCAAACTCCGCAAACACAGACATCACAAACCCCGAACAATCCGCCCCGTTAGTCAGACTCGTACCACCATAAACATAAGGATTCCCCACAAACTGCAGCGCAAAATCCACAATCCCCTGCCGCATCTCCAGACGCGCAGCCTCAGCAGCCTTCCGCTCCTCTTCCGCCTTACGCGCAGCCTCAGCAGCCGCTTCAGCCTCAAGCCTCTCCTGCGCGATCACCTCAGCCTCAGCCTTCGCCTCCTGATACCCCTGAACCTCAGAAACCGTCTTATCCGCCAGAGCACTGGCAAAAGCAGAAATAGAATCCGCACCATCCGAAAAATCATCCTCAATAGAAAGCTCCTCCACATCTCCATCAGACACAGCACTGACACCATCCACATCCGCAAAAACAACAGAAGGAACCACACCCACAAGAACAGCACTCAGAACAACAGCAGCAAATTTCTTATAAAACATAAACAATAAAACTCCTCTCAGAAAACCACGCAGCAACACAATCCATCCATTCAGACAGAGATTCACAATCCACTTCGCCACGCTCCTCGCTCACTAATTTGTTACAATTTTATTAAATTTGTTACGCAAGTGTGTATCCTACCATAAAAATCCCCACCTGTCAAACCCTTTCACAAAACCTTCACACACCAATCAGCCATCCAGCACAGCGACGATGGCACATCCCTCACCTTCAGACCACAAGAAACTCAGCCTTTCCTCCCAACCATCCAGCGCAGCGCTGATGGCTCATCCAACTCCCGGGAATCCACTCAATCCTCCATCCCTCATCAACCCCACACTTCCGCCAGAAGCCCCACACAGCCACCACTACCTCCTGCCCGGAATCGAACAGCCGGGGAGACGGGTGCCGGTTGGCTACGACTCTGCAGGAGGGGAGCTGATTCTTGGCTGGCGGAAATCTGCGTTGTTTTTAAAAAGTCCGCTGTCTGAGCGGCAGCAAGCCGCGAGTTCGGACTTTTTAAAAACGGTTTTAGCAGAATTCCGGCAGCCTAGAAGCAGCCCCCGACGAAGCCCGGAGCCAACCGGCACCCGTCTCCCCGGCGTCCGTCATCCGCCATCCGCCCTCCACCCTCCACCACAAAAAAAGAGCGCCCCGCAGCCCATCCAGCCCGCAAAGAACGCTCTCCTAATTTCCATCAGCTTACAATCATACACAATCACCTACGATCAGCATACAATCCCATACGATCGCATCAAATATAACTCATAAACCCCTTCCCAACAACCTCACTACTCTTAGTAACCATCAAAAACGCCTGCGGATCCACCTCATCAATAAACCTCTGCAGAAGCACCGCCTGTCTCACATCAACAACCGTCAGAATAATCTTCTTATCCTTATGCGAATAAACCCCCTCCCCATGATAAACCGTAGCACTCCGCTCCAAACCATTCATAATAAACTCACAGATCTCATCCGGCTTACTGGAAATAATCGTAAAATACTTATTCAGCTTCATCCTCTCAATAGACTTATCGATCAGCAACGTCTTAGCCATAAGCCCCAGTACAGAACAAAGCCCCGTAGTAAGATCAAACACCATAAACGAAACAACAACGATCACACAATCCACCGCAAACAATGCACCCGAAATATTCATCGTAGAATACTTCTTAATGATCATCGCCACAATATCTGTGCCACCACCCGAAGCATTTTCAAAAAACAGCAACGCCGCAGCCACCGCCGGCAAAATGATCGCAAAGCAAAGCTCCAGCATAATATTCCCCGTCAGCGCCCTGTCCATAGGAAAAACCTTCTCAAACACATTCAGAAGCAAAGAAGAAACAACCGTAACATAAGCCGTCTTCACTCCAAAATCCCGGCCAAGAACAATAAACCCGATCACCAGCAAAATCAGATTGATCACCAGGTTGATCTGCGCAGACGTCATCGAAATAAAATGCGAAAACACAACCGCCATACCCGAAACACCACCAAAGGAAAAATTATTCGGAAACTTAAATACATAAATCCCCACATCCATCAGAACAACAGCAAATGTGATAATGATATACTCCATCACACGCTTTGGTATCAGATTTTTCATTAAAAAATATCCTCCTGATCTCCTCAAATAATTTTCACCGGTAACTACCGGTCAAAACCAGCAATCCCCGCATCCTCTTCGTTTATCATACCTTATATCACCAAAAATGCAAATAAAAAAAGACAGAGAAAAATACATTTCCCTGTCCCTTATATCAACGATCACGATCAACCACAGCTTACAGCCCGAAAAACCTCTCCAGAAATTCCGCCACACCATCATGATCGTTATCTCCGGTCACCTCATTCGCTGCATCCTTTACATACTGTTTGGAATTGCCCATAGCAACACTGATACCTGCACCCTCCAGCATTTCCAGATCATTCTCATTATCTCCGAAAGCGATCACATGCATCCGGTCAATACCAAGCTTTGTGCGAAGCATGGCAAGACCCACACCCTTGTCCACGCCTGCTGCATTAAACTCCGCATTGCCGCTGATGGAAGTAGTCACTGCCACATCATCCAGATCCTTCCATTTCTCACGAAGTGCCCTGCTGGTCTCCATATCATCAAAATAAATATTGATCTTCTCTGCCTGATCCAGAATATCTTCCTGATGATAAAAATCCTTAACATATACATGTCTGCTGAGGAAATAATCTACAAAAGTTTTTTCCAGCAGATCTTTATCCACTACAGATGCCACATAATCTCTGGCATCCGCATCAGAATAGGCGATTCCGTTTGCATAAGCCTCTGCGATCCAGCCTTTTGCGCCACTGTTTTCCACATCCTTCAGGATTTTACTTACCATTCCTTTGGGCATGGTTTTTCGCCAGATCATCTCATTTTTATCGTAATCCCAGACAACACAGCCGTTTTCCACGATTCCCCATTTCACACCCCGAAGCACAGAAAACTCCCGAGGGATCAGCTCTCTGGTCCTTCCGGTTGCCGGTACCACATAATGTCCGTCATCGATCAGCCGCTGCAGAACATTTCTGTTCCTCTCGGAAATCTTATTCTCACTGTTCAGAAGAGTTCCGTCCATATCCACTGCAATGATATATTTTTCCATAATTTCCTCCTGTTTGTCTTTTCCTCACAGGCAAAAAGCGCATCTGCACTGCACCCGGATATCCTTTGGCAGTACAGATACGCACAAATACTCATACCTGCTGTCTGTAAAGCAGACACTTTTCTTCCGCTTTACTACATATACAACAGCTCAGGAATTACCGGATCCTCATCATAAACGCCTCATATGGCCTTAAATCCGCTTTGATCCCTGTTCTGTCCTTATAGTTTGTGATCTTAATGTCCTCTTTATCGGACACATATTTCACAAGACCTTCTGTACTTACCGTATCCTCGGAAAGGTTTGCCACCACGATCCACTGCTCTTTGTCAGAAGTTCTTAAATATGCAAAGATCTTCTCGTCTTCCGGAAGAAGGAGCTGATAGTCACCTTCTGTGAGAAGCTCTTCCTCATGACGAAGACAGATCAAATCCTTATAATAATAAAACACGGAATCATTTTTTTCCAGAGCTTTTTTTACATTGATCTCCTGGTAACGATCAGAAAGGCGGAACCATGGCTTACCGGTTGTAAATCCTGCATTTTCGCTGTCATCCCACTGCATCGGAACCCTGGCATTGTCACGACTCTTGTTCCATACTGCCTTGCGGAAATCATCCTCAGAAATGGTTTTGTTCTTAACGACAAGATCCTGATATGCATTACGAACCTCGATATCCTCGTACTCCTCCAGCGGGAACTGCACGTTTGTCATACCGATCTCCTCTCCCTGATATACATAAGGAGTTCCCTGCATACCATGGAGAACGGTAGCATAAGCCTTTGCACATTCCTCGCGGTAAGTAGTGTCATTTCCCCATCTGGAGATCACACGTGGCTGGTCATGATTTTCAAAATACAGAGCATTCCAGCCCTTGTTATAAAGCTTGTTCTGCCACTCACTCATAACACGTTTCAGATCACGGAGATCAAAAGGCTTCAATTCCCACTTTCGGTTTACAGAGCCCGGAATACGGTCGATGTTCATATGCTCAAATGTGAAGATCATATTCAGTTCCTCACGCTCCGGATCTGTAAACAGTCTTGCAACCTCCGGTGTGGAGCCCGGCGCCTCACCTACCGTCATACAGTCATATTTTGAAAGCACCTCCCGGTTCATCTCATGGATAAACTCATGAAGTCTTGGTCCGTTGCTGTGATATTTTCCTGTATAATACTTGCGGTCATCAGTCTTCGGGTAATCCGGGAAGGACTGATCCTTGGAGATAGACGCGATCACATCCATGCGCCATCCATCAGCACCTTTATCCATCCAGAACTTCATCAGATCATAGATTTCCTTACGGACAGTTTCATTTTCCCAATTGAGATCCGGCTGTTTTCTGCTGTAAAAATGAAGGTAATACTGGCCGCGCTCTTCATCATATTCCCAGGCACTTCCACAGAAGCTGGAGCCCCAGTTGTTTGGCTCACTGCCGTCTGCTTTCGGATCCTTCCAGATATAATAATCACTGTATTTGCTGTCTTTTGATTTCCGGCTTTCCACAAACCATGCATGCTCATCGGAAGTATGGTTGACAACAAGATCCAGAATGATCTTGATACCATGCTCATGAGCTTTTCCGATCAGCTCATCCATGTCCTCGTTACTTCCGAAGCCTGCGTAGATCTTCCGGTAATCACTGATATCGTAACCGTTGTCGTCCTGTGGGGAGTCAAAAACAGGGCTAAGCCAGATCACATCGATCCCAAGGTTCTGAAGGTAGGGGAGTTTTTCAATAATGCCCTGGAGATCGCCGAAGCCGTCTCCGTTGGAGTCCTTAAAGCTTCTTGGATAAATCTGATATACAACGGAATTCTTCCACCAATCTTTCATTTCTTATGTCTCCTTTATTTTGCATTGAGCAGATATTTATAATCCGTATTTGCTGCTTATTTATATCCGGTCAGGTGTTCTTCAACTGCCCTTTTTGCGGTCAGTTATTTCGATATAACTTTTTTAGGCTTTTTTATAGGCGGACCCTATACGGCCCGCCTTTTCATAATTCTGATCTTTATTCCTTATCCTTAAGGCTTATGCAATTCCAAGAAGAGAGAGAAGGATGCTCAGGATGATAACACCGATGATCAGAACTGTGATGCTGACATTTTTCTTTTTCAGCAGATAGTAACACAGAAGAGTCAGTCCAAGGGGAACAATGCCGATAAAGATCTGGTCCAACATGTTCTGTAGATTCAGAACAGATTCACCCTTCATGGTGAGTTCATAAGTGGAGTTAAAGGTTACCATGCTGGCAGTCATACCGCCGACCATGATCAGACCTACAATGCTGGCAGCCTTTGTCAGGATGTTCATAAGACCGCTTGCATAAACCTTCTGGATGTATTCGGAACCAAGCTTGTAGCCCAGGAATGTTCCGTAATATTTCACAAGAATAGACGGAATGTTGAAAAGAAGCAGGAACACGATCGGTGCCAGAACGTTTCCGGATGCACCAAGTCCTACTGCGATTCCGGCTGCGATTACACGGAGAACGCCCCAGAAAATGGAATCACCGATACCGGCCAGAGGTCCCATCAGGGAAGATTTCACCGCATTGATGGAGCTTGCATCAAAATCCTTCTGCTCGCTGTTTTTCTTCTCCATGGATGCCACAAGACCCATGATGAATGTAGATAAGGTGATGGTTGTATTGAAGTAAGACATACTTCTTGTGAGGGCAGCTTTTTTGCCTTCCTCATCGTTTTTGTAAAATTTATTGATAAAAGGCATCAGGGAATAGCAGAAACCGGAAGCTCCCTGTTTTGCCGGGCTTACTGCCGCATACAGAGTGAAGGAACGCCAGAACGCTTTTCTCAGCATTTTTCTTTCATCTGCTAGAATGGATTTCGTTAAATTACTCATGAGAAAAATTCCTCCTCTTCTTCATCAAGATATTCGTCAGAACCACCGACCGGTGAAGCTGCCACTCTCTGCGCCGCAAGCTGGTTCAGCTTGTAATCATTCATACCAATGGAAATGGCAATGATCACACCGATCACGGCAAGAGCGATCAGCGGAAGCTTTAAGTATGCTGCAAGGACAAAGCCCAGGAAATAAAACATACAGATCTTGTTATCCCAGAGCATCTTCATCAACATTGCCATACCTACTGCCGGAAGAAGTCCGCCGCAAACTGTCAGACCATTCATAACAACATCCGGGATGGCATCCAGAAGTGCACTGACTGCATCAGATCCGAACAGGATTCCGAAGAATGCGAACAGGGAATACAAAAACCAGTTTACAGCCCAGAGTCCGTAATGAAGGGCGATAATCTGTTTCTCCTTGCCCTCTGCTGCCAGACGGTCGAAAGTTTTTGCAAACATACCTACAATAAAGATGTAGAGAACGGTCTTGATCTGAAGACCAAGGATACCAATTGGAAGTGCCAGTGTCAGGGCTACCTCAGAACCTTTGCCCAGCATGATGGCAAAAGCAGTTCCTACGGCTGTGGCGATTCCTGGTTCTGCCGCGGAAGCACCTCCGATGTTTACAACTCCCATAAATACGGCTTCCAGTGAAGCTCCGATGATCACTCCTGTATGAAGATCTCCAAGAAACAGACCTACCAGCGGTCCGATGACGATCGGACGGTTCAGCATGGTAAATCCGATCAGCTCTGCACCGCCGACACAGATAAATACGGCAAGTGCTACAAGAAATGCGTTTAACATTTTTTTCTTTCCTCCCTTTTTGTGCTACGTTTTATTTATTCAGTGGATGTCAGTCAAGCTTGTCCAGTACATCCTTCACAAGCTTCTGCTCATCATTGGGTACCTGCTGCATACAGGCCTTCGGATCAAGAGCCACCAGCTCTTTCAGTGCCTGCTGTTCTGCTTTTGTCAGCATGATAGTCGGGGTCAGGACAAGCTTCTCGGAAACATCGATTCCATCAAAACGTCCCGTATTTCCTACATTGAGGAATCCGATCTCACCAACACTTTGTCTTATCTTCAGAGCATCCTTTACCGTTCTTGTCAGAACCAGAATACGCATCCTGGATGCCTTCGGATTGTTTAAGATACGAATGGCTTCATCCACCGGTTTGATCAGCGATTTGATTCCGCCCGGTACGGCCATTTTCAATGCCATCTTCTGGGTGTTATCGTTAGCTGCCTCGTCGTTAGCTACCACGATTCCCTGTACAGCCAGCTGTTTGGTCCAGGTCATGGCAACCTGTCCGTGGATCAGACGGTCATCTACACGAAGTGCGGTGATCTTTGCTGTGGAATTGTCATAGGACTGGGAAGCCAGAGCTTTTTTCGGTGCGGATTTTTTTGCATACGATGCAGCACCTTCTGAAATCTGCGCAGTATTTTCGATACCCTGTGCAGTATCTTCTTCAGCATTTTTTTCAGATGTGGATTTCTTTCCACCGCCAAGGTCTACCATCTGAAGCTCTTCTCTGGCATCATCGATGAACTCCTGGACCTCCTCCTCTGTCACATCGTCATCCGCCATCAGGACCTGCATCAGGACCGGAAGGTTGGTTCCTGTGATCAGCGTAACATTTTCTTTCTGGCTGTATCCCAGAAGCTTCTGATTTACGCTTCCTCCCATCAGATCTGTGAAAACGAAAATCCTGTCGTTTTCATGCTGTGCGAAATATTCTTCAAACTTTTTCTCCACATTGTCTTCCGGTGTCACATAAGCGTCGATGGTTGTGATCTCATCCATTTTTCCAACGATCAGCTCTGCTGTATAACGAATGCCGGAGGCCATTTTTCCATGTGTGGCGATCAGAATCTGTTTCATCTGGTATTCACTCCTTCTGTACTCTTTCCCTTTGGTTATGTACCTAACCTTTATGTTCACACTATAGCATCAAAGTTAGACTGTGTAAATAGGTTATGTACATAACCTATCATTGTAACAAGTTCAAAATCATGGTTTTGTGCAGGTTTCACATAGAACAGCAAATGCTTATTATCCACATCTTCAGCACGAACCTACACAGGATAACTCTTTTACGATTTCAGGTAAATTTACAAAAAGCCGAAAATACTCTGACTGTCAGACACTGACAGTTCCCGTATATTTCGGCTTTTGATATCTTTATATCTCAGATTCTCTGTACTCTTACTATATTGAAAGTCCCGATTTTCTGTTTTTCACAGTTCTGCAGTGACTTCTCGTATCTACCCCCCTGATCAGATCAGGTACATTCTCTGCAGACTTACTTTTCCTCATGCTGCGGCTGTACAGATCTCCTGGGGATCAGCGTGACCGGAAGCATGATCTCATTTTCACGCTCTTTTTCCACTCCATTGATCCGTTCCATCAGAATTTCCACTGCAAGAGACGCCTTCTGCTCCACATTCTGGCTGATAGTAGTCAGACGAGGCACGGAAAATTCCGCATAGCTGATGTTATCGTATCCTGCAATTCCAATCTCCTCCGGAATCTTTACTCCACGACTGCTGAAAAAGCTGATAGCCTCCAATGCATAGAGGTCCGACAGGAAAAACAGTGCGGCCTTTGGTTTCTTCCGCTGGAGCAGCCACGCATAGCTTTCTTTTCGTTTGGCGTAGTTCATTCCAAGAGCAGTAAACTGCACCTTCTGCTTTTTCTTTGCAAAATCCTTCGCCGCCCGCTGAGCGCCCATGTAACGAAGATGGTCCACACCATTATCACGGCCTGCACAAACCTGGATATGCTCATAGCCGCATTCCAGAAGATATTTTGTCATAAGATAGCCGCCGCTTTCGTCGTCCAGTCCGATATTCAGGACATGTTTTTCCTGGCCTGCATCAAGCTCACCGTATGCATCAATGGAAACGATCGGTTTGTTGATCAGCTGATAGATCTTTTCACAGTTGCTTTTGCTGAAGGAGATGGCAATAACGCCATCTACATCCCAGCCCATGACCATCTGGAATATCTTATCTGTATCCTTTGCGAAATACAGCATCAGATAATATCCCAGCTCCTGCACGTATTTCTCGATAAAACCGATGATCTTTCCATAAAAAGGATCTCCGATGATAGAATCCCTGAAGTCTTTATGATAATTGATCACAACTGCGATCAGCTGGGATTTTTCTTTATTCAGAACTCTCAGTCCCATTTTCTGGACATATCCCATTTCCCGGATAAGATTCTCGATCTTCTGAATATTGGCAGGAGATACTTTTTTTGTTTTTCCATGTATGACATTGGAAACAGTTGTTGTACTCACGCCTGCTCTTTGTGCGATTTCCTTAATCGTTGCCATTATCTTTCCTCCAGAGATATTTCTGTGCGGAAGCCACTGCATTGGCTCCATCTGAAACAGCAGTTACTATCTGGCGAAGTGCCTTGGTACGAATATCCCCCGCTGCAAAAACCCCAGGTGCGCTGGTAACCCCCTCTTCTCCTGCACAGATATATCCATTTTCATCCAGCTTGAGCTGATCCTTTACAAGTGTCGTATTAGGAACGATCCCCACAGCAATGAAAACACCATCTGCGGTCAGCTCCCTCTCTTCATTTGTTTTTATATTACGGATCTTAAGACCGGTCACTTCGTCCTGTCCCAGGATCTCAAGGGGAACACTGTCCCACACCATTTCTATATTCTCACAGGCAAAAATTTTCTCCTGAAGTGTCTGATCTGCTCGAAGCGCATCACGGCGATGAACAAGATATACCCTTTCACAGAGGCCGGAAAGAAAAACTGCATCCTCTGCTGCCACGTTTCCTCCCCCCACTACCACTGCGGTCCGATCCTTATAAAAAGCTCCGTCACAGGTAGCGCAGTAGGAAACACCAAGGCCGCTCAGATCATCCTCTCCCGGGATATCAAGTTTCCGGTGCTCTGCCCCAAATGCAAGGATCAGAGATTTCGCCTGATATTCATGCTTTTTTGTACGGATCGTCTTGATCTCTCCGGAAATATTTTCCAGGGAAAGAATCTTCTCTCGCTGCGGTTCCAAGCCCAGCTTCCGGGCATGTGCCCCAAAGGCTTCTCCGAGATCCATGCCCGATATCCCCGGCATTCCCGGATAATTATCCACCGCATAGGTAGCTGTGACCTGGCCGCCCGGTGCAAAGTTTTTATCGATCCATATGGTATTTAACCTGGCCCTGGACGCATAGATCGCTGCCGTGATCCCTGCCGGACCTCCGCCTAAAATTGCAAGATCATAAATATCACTCATGTTATTTCTCCATTTTTGTATATTTCCGCTCACATAATATCATAGATTCCGTAATTTTCCAATATGATAGAACAAAGCGCCACTCTGAAAGGACGTTACTGTTTGCTTCGAGACCATCAGCACTCTACACATGGTATATGTCTGTAAACAGTAATGAAAGATTGTCTTATGTCTCTTAAAATCAGGAAAAATAAATCTTCTATTTTCATCACTCTGCTTCTTATCCTGGCACTTCTCACCGGCCTTACTGCCGGTTATTTTTCCACTCACGGGATCACAGAAAACGGAAAATTCGAAGCCTTTTCCGGAAAAGTTTTTCAAAATGAAGTTTCCGGCAGCACCCTTACCCTCCATTATACCCTGGCACATCCGGAAAAACAGGGTATCCGGCGAAAAAAAGCTTCTCTTGGCACTGTCCCCACAGATATGAAAAATACATACCAGATCTGCAGCCAGTACGAAAAAAAGCTGAAATCCTTCCGCTACAGCCGCCTTTCCACGGAAAATCAGCTGACGCTGGACTCCATGCTCCTCTATTACCACACGGAAAAATCACTGGGCGACAATTATCTGCTTCAGGAGCCTCTTGGCCCAAGTCTTGGTATTCAGGCTCAGCTTCCGGTTCTTCTGGCGGAATATGCCTTTTATGAAGATCGTGATATCACCGACTATCTCACTCTTCTCACCACCATCCGCCCATACTTTCGGAGCATCCTGGAATTTGAGAAAAAGAAATCCGAAGCTGGCTTCTTTATGAGCGATACTACCCTGGACCGGATCCTTGCACAATGCAGTGCTTTTATCCAGAATCCCGACAACAATTATATGCTGGAAATTTTCCAGAAAAAGCTATCCGAATATGGAAAACTTCCTTCCTCAGAGCAGAACGCTCTGGTCCTGACCCACCAAAATCTTATGAAAACAGAAGTCATCCCAGCCTATCAGGAACTTATGACCGGTCTGGAAGCTTTGCGTGGCACAGGAAAAAACACTCGTGGCCTGACTTATTTCAAGGGAGGAAAAGCCTACTATCTCTATCTTCTTCAGAGTCAGACCGGCTCTTACGTTCCTGTAAAGCAAATGGAAAAACGACTCTCCGGACAGCTTTCCGACGAGATCGGCATCGCAGGAACCATACTTCGACAAAACCCGGAGCTTCTGACTACTCTCAGCCGGGGAATCACTTTCAGAGAAATAAAGCCTGCCCAGATGCTGAATGCCTTGCAGCAGAAGATCCAAACAGACTTCCCACCTCTCACAGATGTCACCTTTGAGCTCCGCACAGTCCACGATTCCATGAAAGAATATCTAAGCCCCGCCTTTTATCTCACCCCACCTATGGATACCGGAACCCCCAATGTGATCTACATAAATCCGGCTGCCAGCTACCAGGGCCTGGAGCTTTTTACCACACTGGCACATGAAGGATTCCCGGGGCATCTTTACCAGACTGTCACCTTCCAACGCCAAAAATCCTCCAACATCCGAAATCTTCTCTGCACCTCCGGCTTTGCAGAAGGATGGGCCACCTACATCGAACCCTATGCCTACCAGTACGCCGCCGATTATATTCAGGATCCTTCTGCCACAGAGCTTGCCAGGATCTCCTGGCTGAACCGAAGCATCAATTTATGCATGTACTCCCTTCTGGACATTGAGATCCATTACAACGGCTGGACTCAGGCCGAAGTCGCCAGCTTTCTAAAAGCCTTTGGTATCGAAGACAGCGCCGTTGTCTCCGAGATCTACCAGTATATCCTGGAAACCCCGGGAAATTATCTGAAATACTACTGGGGCTACTTAAGCCTTCTGGACTTACGCACTTCCGAACAGAACCGCCTTGGCCAGGACTTTGATCTGAAAGCTTTCCACAGCCAGATACTGAAGATTGGTGGTGTACAGTTCCCGGTGCTGGAGAAGTATATTGATGCGGAATTTTGAAACTATTTTTTCACTCCAACCCAGCAAAAAACAGTTCATAAAAATCATCCTCACCCTCAAGCATCGGAGAATTCTCTCCGCCGCCATTGGTACTCCTCTTCATCGCTGCATAAAATTCCTCACCAGCTGCGATCAGATCCATCTCATAAACCGGAACCCCAAGCTCCCGGCACTTCTTACAGAAAGCAGCCAGCGGCGCTTTCTCCCTGCGGGTAGCAAGCAACATCTCCCGAAGCGCCGGGTCCCTGCGGGCCTTTTCCTTCAGATTATCAAGCATCTCCACAACTTCCATCAGACTCAATCCCCCTTCACACAGCTTCTGAACAGCACATCCAGTTCCGGAATCTCTTTTTTCAGAGAAACCAGCTCCCCATTCCTGGTAAAACAATGCTTCGAGGAAGCCTCTGTACAAACCTCACTTCTGGTCACATTAAAAAACTCATAAGCCAGCTCCAGAACCACACCACTGTACTTCTTCACCGAAACCGAAATCCCAACTACATCATCAAAAAGCACCGGCTTCTTATAAGAAACTGAAACCCCTGCAACCGGAGAAACAATCCCCCTCTTCTCCACCTCACCATAACCAAAGCCCAACTCCTTCATGAAATCGATCCGGGCCTCTTCCATCCATTTCACATAATTGGAATGATGGATGATCCCCATCTGATCCGTCTCATGATACTGTGCCTTACGCCTGTAAACACCCATGTTTATATCCTCTCTTCTGTAAAAATCTGACATTTGTCACCAGTAACAAAATATCCTCTTTATTTCTCACAAACCATACTCTTTATACAACTCCCTGCAAGCCTCCGCACTGTCTATGATTTTCCCAATCTCATCCATTCGACCATCCGCGATCAATTCCCCATCCTCCAGCTGATGCTCATTCCGAAGATGCACAATCTTTACATTCTCCGGATACGAAGTATGAAACACCTCATTGATAAGCGGGACGATCAGATAAGTCATCTTCTCCATCATCGTCCGAAAAACATCATCAAATATAGTATTATTGGTCATTAACACTCCTACTGGTATATACAAATTATACCACACAAACAAAACATGAAAACACCATAAACCAGCATTTCACAAAATACACAGTAACAAAAAATGGAAAACGCTTCAGAATCTAAAGCTCCAGAAATGTCCATACAGACAAAAAGATCTTATAAGATAAACCAACCATACCACACACTATAATAAAAAGCACTGAAATTTCATCCAAAAATTCCGACACACTCAAACCAACAACACAACACCTCCACACCACCAGGCCGACAGCAAAGCGCCTCGGCCATCCCCTCCGTCAGACCACAAGGAAACTCAGCCTTTCGCCCCAGGCATCCAGCGCAGCGCTGATGCCCCATCCCCTACCGGAAAACCACTCAACCTACCACTCCAAACAAACCTACCACCCAGCCACCCTAGCCCTACCGCCTTGAACCTCACAGCCCGAGCCGGGGAAGCTGTCTGGTCTGCCTCTGCAGGAGGGGAGCTGATTCTTGGCTGGCGGAAATCTGCGTTGTTTTTCAAAAGTCCGCTGTCTGAGCGGCTGCAAGACGCGAGTTCGGACTTTTGGAAAACGGTTTTAGCAGAATTCCGGCAGCCTAGAAGCCAGCCCCCGACGAAGCCCCGGCGACAGGCAGCACACGCCTCACGGGCGTCCGTATTTCAACAAAAAAAGAACAGCAATGAACCTCAAATCCACCACTGCTCTCCATTCATTTCCTAAATCACTTTCCCATCAAAGCAACAATCTTCTCCTTCAGCTCCCGCGCATTCTTCTTCGGATCCTCCGCCTTCATGATCGCAGAAACAACCGCCATACCACTCATGCCTGCGCCCTCAAGCACATCCATATTCCCGGCATTCAATCCCCCGATCGCAACCGCCGGAATCGGAACCGCCTCACAGATATCCTTCAACGTAGAAACCTTGGTAAGGATCGTCACAACCTTAGTAGTAGTAGGATAAATCGCCCCCACACCAAGATAATCCGCACCATCCTCATAAGCCTTCACAGCAGCCTCCACCGTCTTGGCAGTAGCCCCCACGATCTTATCCGGTCCCATCAGCTTCCTTGCCACAGCAACCGGAATATCAGAAGCTCCAACATGCACACCAGCCGCATCACAGGCCAGCGCCACATCCACACGATCATCAATGATCAGCGGCACATTGTAACGATCTGTGATCTCCTTCACCTTAAAAGCCTTATCCAGATACTCCCGTCCACCCTTATTCTTCTCGCGAAGCTGGACCAGAGTCACACCACCCTTACAAGCCTCCTCAACCGTACGGAGCAAAGACTCCTCCGTATGATAAGAACTATCCGTCACCAGATACAACGTTACATCCAAATCTTTTCTATCCATCCTAATCCCCTCTTTTTCAGTACATTTCAATCTTCAACAGATCCAGCAGCTGTCGATCCGAAAGCCCATAGATCTCATCCAGCAGATTTACCTGAAAGCTTCCCGGACCGCGGGAAATCTTCTCCGCTTCCTCGCCGGCGATACCCATAAGTGCAGTACCAAGCACTGCCGCAGCCAGATAATTCCCGGATCTCCCATTTAATTCCGTCTCAACGCCAGACCAGACACCTGCCTCTATACTATCCGTCATTTCTTTCGCAATATTATCTTCGCACCCCGGCAAAAACGCCGCAGTCAGTGCACCGACCATACAGCCGGTTCCTGTGATCCCGGACAGCGCCGCACTGCCATTTTGTACCAGAACAACCCGTTCACCATCCGTAACAAAATCCTGTTTCCCGGTAGCCAGCACGATTGCCTGATTATTTCTGGAAAAAGCCTTAAGCACTTCACTGACTCCATCGATATTTTCCTCAGTCAGAGCATCCTCGACACCCGCATCGATTCCGATCGCATGAGACGGCAGCCCGGAAACAGCCAGAAGCTCTGACATATTTCCCTTCAGCACTGCCGGATGACCGATCCTTAAAAGCTCCCTCGCCAGATTCAGCCTGAGATCACTGCAGGCAACCCCTACCAGGTCCAGAAGAACCGGGATCTTATTTTCCATCGCTGTTCTCATAGAACGCTTCATTGACTCGATCCTGGCATCGGTAATATTCCCGAGATTCAGCATCAGCGCACCAGCCGATGCCGTAATATCTGTCACCTCTGCCGGATGCTCCGCCATGATCGGCCTTGCACCTACTGCAAGGACCACGTTGGCACAGTCATGGATCGAGATCGGATTGGTGATGCAATGGATCAGCGGCTTTTCTTCTTTAATTCGCTTTCGCAGTTGTAAAATTCTTTGTCTCATATGTTTTTGAACCCAAAGCTGCCTGGAATTTCACCAGAAGACCTGCTTTACTCAGAGCCTTCAGGAAAATATAGGCAACACATCCTCCCATTGTGGTTGCTGCAAGGAACATCGGCGTATAATAAAATGCTGTCAGTCCGCCTCTTCCCATCAGGAATGCCATCACCGGATAAGAAACCATAGATCCGATGATACCTGTTCCAAAGATCTCACCGATCACCGCGCAGATGATCTTGCCTTTGGAAAGTCTGTAGAACACACCTGAAAGAAATGCGCCAAATACTGCACCGGTCAGTGCAAGTGGCGGGATTCCCATAAACATCATACGGATCACGCCGATCATGGTCGCACAAAGAAGGGAATACCACGGTCCCATCAGAACCGAGCATACGATATTGACAAGATGCGCCGTGGGGCACATTCCCTCAATCCTCAGGATCGGTGAAATAACGACACCGATCGCAACCATCATTGCCAGCATTACCATACGAAGCGTGTGCATCCTTTGTTTTTCCATAGTGTTTTTCCTCCCTGAAATATCAGGCAGAGCCCTGTCAGATCCGGGCAAAAGCTTCCCATCTGCTGCAGTCTGCCCTTAGATTTTGGCGGTCGAAGTTCCCTTACTTCCTCTCACTCCGAAAACACGGATTCCCATCGCTTACATGATCCTTCCGGAAAAATCCTCCGGAATATCACTCTCCTGCCAGACATTAAGGCGCTCCCCTTCCTGCCCGCTCTTTCGCAGAAGCTCCACATGCAGTCTCTGTCACTTTCATATCCCCACATTGTCAGACCATTCCAGTTCCATTCCTGCATCCAAAAAGAGCGCATCCCATGGCAAACTCCACGGAGACACGCTCTCAGATCACAATCCCTCCGTTGGCATTACCCAAATCAGGTACGGTCGAAGATCTATCTTCCTCTCAGCCTGTCACACAAGCTCCCGCTGGCTCTTTTCTTTTCTGTTTTTCAATATAGCACACACCTATCCCGTTGTCAAACCTCCACTGCTTATTGCTCTTTGCACTCCCGCCGGAGACATTACTGTTCACTCCGTTCTCAGCAACACGCTTCGCGATGCACAGAATTTATGCTA
>OLQF01000164.1_pt1 | contig 60386 bp, 63 predicted proteins | sample 1643171 | NCBI WGS metagenome assembly OLQF01 (sample SAMEA3136702, study PRJEB25190) | human gut metagenome | reverse complement strand
TGTGGTTCCCGGCAAACTCCCGCGGGAACCACAGGCTGACAGGACCCGCAATCTGGTTATGTAAAGGTAGGACTGTAGAAGAAATAAGAGGGAGTATTATTGGTTTGATGTGGAGGGAAAAATGGCAAAGATTGTAATGACTAATATGGTGATGTTGGAAGTTGCAGATAGGCTGTTAGTAATTGACAGAATAAAAAGATTTAAAGGAGTTGCTTTCCCTGGGGGAAAGGTTGAAGCAGGGGAAAGCATATATGATTCTGCAGTTCGTGAGTTTAGGGAAGAAACAGGACTGTTTCTCTCCAATCTTAAATGTAAGGGATTTTATTATTGGGAAGGTGAAGATGATTTTAAGTATTTTGTGTATTTATACAAAGCGAAAGAGTATAGCGGTGAATTGAGAATAGCTACTGATGAAGGAAAGGTCTATTGGATTGAAAAAAATTTGTTAAGAAACTGTACCTTGGCACCACACATGGATGAATATTTGCGTGTGTTTGAAAATGACTATTCAGAATGTTTTTGTACATATAAAGATGGCTATATTCCTCATTATAGATAATTGCTATTATAAGGATATTTGAATAAAGTTGTTCGAGAGAAGGAAGAACTCTATCCGTGGGTTACATTGCTTGCGGCCTGTAGCAGATAAGTTGGGTGTTTGCTGGGCGCTGTATTACAATGTGTGAAGCGACTTTTTAAATGGGGAAAGTGTTTATTTTAAAAGAAAGGCTGTAAATATGATAGATGCAGAAAGCTTCAAAGAACTGATGGAAGATAACGGGGAATGCTTTCCTCTTTTAACCCTTGATGAATTTTTTAAAGGAAATACGCAGGAGGATTCCATTGCCCCGAATCAATGGGAGTTTGGCCGGCCTTCTCTTGGTGAAATGTGGGAGCTGTTGAAAAAAATTGAGCGGTTGCCCAAGGTGGAGTGGGTTCGTGTTGCCCTTCATGATGATACGGAAATTATTAAATGTGGCGGGGAGGAAATATTGAATCTTGCGGGAGATTCTATCGTAGTATGTGCGGACATCCAGCCTGAAGAACTGGAAAAACTGGTGAATTGCGAGTGGTTATGTTCTGACGGGGTAATTGAAATAAATCCTTCGGAACTAGATATTTATTCGTGCATACCATTAATTCCGGAAAATTTTAGTTGTTTGGAAATTGTGTGGGACTAATTCAAAGAAGCTGGTTTTTGTATACGATGATGCGGAAGCTATAGAGTTTAATGAGAATTACCTTAAAACCCCATATTTCCGGGATGTACAACTATAAGTTGTCAAATTGAGTGTGCTTTGTAGGTGATTTACAACCATAGCAGGGGCTATGATTTGGGCACAGTCAGGAACGGCTGAAATAGACGGAGGCCTAAGGTATGTGCGTATCAAAACGAGCGGAACTTGATTATCTGATCTGTAATGCACCTCTTGAATATTCTGACCTTATCTTGAATGGCAATCCCGAGATATATTTGAAAACTGTAACTGGATATAAAACATTGGATAGCTGATTAAAAATGCCCGTATGAGAAATCCTGCGGGCATTTTTTTGTAACATTTCCGTGAAACCCATTGAAAAAACTCTGACTCGTGGTATAATCCCATTTGGGATTATATTGAAGGAGGTACACATGAACAAAGAGTCACTGAAAGCTGTCAACGACATTAACCGGGCGATCATCAAAGCCCGTGGGATCTACTCTGAGTGGTCTGCCCGGCATGGGATCAGCTATCATGAGATGCTCGTGCTCTATACCATCAGAGAGTTCGGGTTCTGTACCCAAAAACAAATCTGCGACAGCTATTTACTTCCACGCCAGACAATGAACAATGTCATTACCAGAATGCGAAAGGACGGTCTGCTGGAATACAGCAGTGTGCACTCTATTGGGCGTGAAAAGGCATTTGTTCTGTCGGAAAAGGGTACCGGCTATATCGCGCCATTGCTGGCTTCGCTGGAAGGAATGGAAACCGGGGCGCTGGAACTGCTCGGCGATGAAAGGCTGACCATGCTGACAGGGCTTTTATCGGATTATAATAAGGCATTATGTACCGTTATGGAGGAGCAACAGGAATAAATGGATACGATTGCATTTTACGGAAAAGAAAAAATCAGTAAAATACTTCTGAAATTGGCTCCGCCTGTAATGCTTGCACAGCTCATTCAGGCGCTGTATAACATTATTGACAGCCTTTTCATAGGAAGATTCTCCGATGATGGTTTAACGGCTCTGTCCATCGTATATCCGCTTCAGCTTTTGATGATCGCTCTTGCAGTGGGAACAGGTGTTGGGATCAACACCATCATTGCCGCTAAGCTTGGTGAAGGCCGGGAAAAGGAAGCCAATGAATACGCTGGTGTGGGTACTCCGTTGGCCACAGTCCTTTGGTTTTTGTTTGCACTGATCTGCTGGCTCATTATGCCCGCTTATGCCAGGATGTCCACCGAATCCGAAACGATCATTCAGGATGTAATCACTTACGGCAGGATCGTCTGCCTGTTCAGCTTCGGCCTGTTTTTAGAAAGTATCTGGACAAAGGTTCTGCAGGCCAACGGCGATATGAAAACTCCGATGGTTGCGCAGATCGTCGGTGCTGTGACGAATATTATTTTAGACCCCTTGCTGATTTTTGGTATGTTTGGACTGCCCCGGATGGGCATTGCCGGAGCTGCTGTTGCCACCGTTGCAGGACAGATCGTTGCCGCACTGATTGTTATGAAGAAGGGTTATCGCCCTTCACCTGCAAAAGCGGTTTACCCCCGATACATTGCAAGGATCTTCCATTTGGGAATGCCCAACATCCTCATGCAGTCTGCGTATACCTTTTATATCCTTGGCCTGAATCTTATCCTGGCGGGCTTCTCTGATCAGGCTGTTACTGCGCTGGGACTTTACTATAAGTGGCAGACGTTTTTCTTTATTCCGCTGAATGCCATGCAGACCTGTATCGTACCGATCATCAGCTTTAACTATGCCGCCAGAAACATTGACCGTTGCAAAAAAACATTGATGACTGCGATTGGTTTCGGTCTTGTAATGATGACAATAGGAACGCTGTGCTTTGCTTCCATTCCCGGACCGATGCTCAGTGTATTCACATCAGACCCTCTTGTAATCGAGATTGGGTGCATCGGTTTCCGCTTCGTCGGCATCAGCTTCCTGCCCATGGTCACTTCTCTGATTTTTCCGGTATTCTTTCAGGCTGTGGGCTATAGCTTGAAAAGCACAGCCTTGACCGTTATCCGTACAGTGGTACTGTTTGTACCTTTGGGATATGTATTTTCCCGCTTTGGTCTTACATGGTTCTGGATGACCTTCCCGGTAACGGAAATCATCACAAGTATTGCGGGCATCGTGTTCTATCGTCAGTTTCTGGAGGCGGACTACGTCAAAAACAGAAGACCTGAGATTCCTGTTTCCGGTGCAGCTCCTGCATTACAGCCATCCAAACCGGGCGTTATTATCACCATAGCAAGACAGCACGGTTCCTCTGGCAAGCAGATTGGCAAGCTGGTGGCGCAGTGCCTGGACATTCCGTTCTATTACAAAGAGATGATCGCATTGGCTGCCCACGAAAGCGGACTGGATGCGGAGTTTATTTCTGATATTCACAAGAATTCTCCCGAGGTGCTTCGTGACCTGTATCTGAGCACCGGTGCAGTCAGCCACGCTATAGCTGCTCAGAAGAAAATCATTTGCCAGATCGCAGACAATGGCAGCTGTGTGATCGTTGGCAGAGCCGCAGGCTATGTGCTTCGGGATTATGACAATGTGGTTCGTGTATTTATCCATGCACCGAAGAAATATCGTATCAGGCGGGTTATGGAAATTTATGGTGACACACCCGAGGAAGCCAGGTGGAATATCCACCGTTCGGACAAAGCCAGAAGTGCCTACTATCGCCATATTTCCGGTAAGCGCTGGGATGATGGGAAAAACTATCAGCTTGTTCTGGATTCTTCCATAGGTATTGATAAGGCAGTAGAAATGATTGTGAATTATGTTTCGGAAAATGAGGTATATAAAGCCCGCCGCAGCGATCAGACCCCGTAGCGTATTCGCTCTTGTTCCAACTCGATAGGAATTGTCAATTTCTTCGCTGGCTTACCAAACGGGATTTTCAAAACATGACGGATGGCACCCCAGGCAAAAAGATATATTCCCAGAGTGGATTTCAGAAGGATATGTTTATTGTGTCTAACGAGAAGATATGGCTTATGGGAAAATATGGATACATAAATATTTCAGTTTGTCGAACTGAAAAGTTTGAATTTATGGAGGAAAATAAAATGCGTGTAGTAGTAATTGGTGCAGCAGGACATATTGGCACTTATCTTATACCTATGCTTGTAGATAACGGATATGAAACAATAGCAATTACCAGAAAAATGTCAGTGCCTTATGAAGATGCACCTGCGTGGCATAAGGTGAAACGTGTCTTATTGGATAGAGAGAATGATTCGGAATTCATTGAAAAACTAAAGGCTATGGAACCGGATATTATTGTGGATTTGGTAAACTTCAATATTAAGGAAACCAAGAAGATTGTCGAAGGATTCGGGGGGACAGGATTGTTTCATTATCTTTATTGCTCATCTTGCTGGGCGCATGGAATGGCAGAAACAATACCGTTTAATCCTGATGATTTGAGAAAAGAACCATTGGATGAATACGGAAAAGACAAGTTTGCCAGTGAGATGTACTTGAAAGAACAGTATCAAAAGGAGGGCTTTCCATCTACAATTATCATGCCTGGACAGATATCAGGACCTGGTTGGGCGATTATTAATCCATGGGGAAATACTTCAATGAGAGTATTTCAGGATATTGCTGATGGAAAAGAAATAGCACTTCCAAACTTTGGACAGGAAATCCTGCATCATGTTCATGGTTATGATGTTGCACAGGTATTTTACAAAGCAATTACTCATAGAAACCAAGCACTTGGAGAGGCTTTTGATGCCGAAGCTGCTACACATATAACATTATATGGTTTTGCAAAACATATGTATGAGTATTTTGGTCATGAACCTAAAATTAAGTTTCTTCCATGGCCGGAATGGTGCAAGTATGAGGGAAATTCCGAAGAATGTGAACATACATATTATCATATTGTGCGAAGTGGTGTATTTAGTATTGAAAAAACAAAGCGGCTTTTAGAATATCAGCCTAAATATACTTGCCTGGAAACAATTGATCTTGCAGTGAAAAGCTATATTGATAGAAATTTAATAAGGGTTTCCGATAACTGATGTATTTCTTCGAATTTGAATTTACGGAAGAGGAATACAATGTTTAAGGTGATAAAGAAAGATTTGTTGTCATTGGCAAAGAAAGACGCAAACGGGAGTATTGTGGGAATAAACTATATGTATTTCCCGATAAGAGAAGTTTGATATATTCACATTTATTTTTGCGTGTCTCAGGCAGATAAAACGCATAAACAGGGCCTGTGAGTAGGATGGAAATACTGGATAATGACATTTTCAGGGGATGCCTTCATTTGTTTTGGGTGCAGGCCTTGCTTTTGGTCTGATAGAAGGTTAGATGAGTATTATGCCTGCCTGGTAAAAGGGGTAATTGCCAGGTCCCGGTATGGCGGAACAGTTTGCTTTGCTGGTTTTATATTTAACAGTCCTGAGCGTCAGTCAATAATGATTGGCGCTTTTTTCATCTTTTTATTAATTCTGTGCGGCCTGCGTATATAAAGATTGCCCTTATGGGGAATCCACAGTATAATTACTTTAATCAGAATCAAAATCAGAACTGGTTGGGAAAATGTTAGGTTGGTTCATGGAAAAGAAGCGGCTGAAACGGATCTCGCAGGATACTGCCGGTTTATAAGACCGGACAATAAAAGTGGAGGAAGTACTAATGAAGAAAAAAGATGTTGTTACACTGTCAATGGCTGAGCGAAGGGCGGAAGGCTTATTATGGGTTGATACTGGCGAAAACATGAATCAGCAAATATACGCCAGGGGCCTTTGCCAGGATTTCAATCAGACGAGAGCAACGGAAACTGAAAAAAGAGAGGAAATTCTAAAGAAATTGCTGGCTTTTTGCGGGAATAATGTGTGGATAGAACCTCCGCTTACACTGGCGATGGGAAAAACCGTTTCGATTGGAAACGGCACGTATATTAATTCCAATCTTACATTGGTTGATGATTATGAAATCATCATAGGGGAAAAGGTTCTTATTGCGCCCAATGTTACAATGAGCACCACAAATCATCCAATGCACTATATGGCGCGCAGCCGTGGGGAAATGTACTGTAAAAGAGTGGTAATTGAGGATAATGTATGGATTGGAAGCAATGTTGTTATCTGTGCCGGTGTGACTGTTGGTAAGGGATCGGTAATTGGCGCCGGAAGTGTTGTAACAAGAGACATTCCCCCGATGTGCTTTGCCGCAGGCAGCCCCTGTAAGGTAATCCGGGAAATTACCGATGATGACTTGAAGGAATTCGAACCGATACCTGAATAAATAAAAAGGGCGATAATAATAACTGAAGGTGAGGAAATCATGTTATGTGGAGGGGAATGTGAAAAAGTATATAATATTAGCCGGAGTACCTCGTGCCGGAAAAAGTACAGCTTCACAAATAGTTGCAAAAACATTGGGATATCAGCATATTAGCATGGATTCCATTATTGCTGGAATTGAAAAGGTATTCCCGGAAACTGATATTGATACGGAAGCATCTGTTGACCCACAGAGAAATTTGGAACATATCAGTTCAAAAATCGCTCCATTTATTAGGGCAATGATGGATAGCGGCGAATATGATGAATGTGATTACGGAGTGATTTTTGATGTATATCAGTTATTACCTGAAGATTATGTAACATATATTGATGATGAAAAATGTGATATAGCCTATTTTTTATCATCTGATTCTACACCGGAAGAAAGACTTAGAATATTACAGCTATATGACACACCGGATGATTATACCTATTTTCATTCGCAGGAAGAAAAACAAAGAGAGTGTGCAGATATTGTAAGCATCAGTAATTATTTAAAGCAGCAATGCATTTTATACGGGTTGTCTTATTATGAGACATCGTATAACCGTGAAAAAGTATTGGGTGAGTTTATATCTAAGCTAAGTAAATGAATTCCTGTCTATGCAGCTGATAAATTAAAGTTTGCGGAGGAGGTTGTGATGAAAAAAATATTAGTGGTACAGGGTGGCGGACGCTTTAACGGTAATACCAGTCAGTTAGCAGATGCGTTTATTCAAGGCGCAATGGAGGCCGGACATACAGTTGAAAAGATTTCCTTGAATAAGACCGAGGTGAAAGGCTGTATCGGGTGCAACGCTTGCCGCTATGGTAAACCATGCGTGCAAAAGGATGGTTTTAATGAGCTTGTTCCTAAGATTAAGACGGCAGATTTGATCGTCTTTGCATCGCCATTATTATTTTGGACATTGTCCTCCAAAATCAAGGCATTTATTGAGAGATTTTATTGCATTGCTGAGGAAGACCCGAATCCGCCGTTAGGGCGGTATGAAAGGTATCCGGTCAAAGATGCCGCGTTACTTATGACATCAGCTGATGATTTTTTCTGGACATATGAACAGGCGGTATCCTATTACAAATTTACGATTGTCAATTATATGGGTTTCCGTGATAAAGGGATGCTGCTTGCCGGAGGGTGCGGAGATACGAATGGAAAACCGCAGATTGATAAAACGAACCACCTTAGGGAAGCCTACGATTTCGGAAAAAATATTTACAGAGAATAGAGTCAATAGAAAGTTATTTCTTGCATTCATAATAGCGAGGGCATACTTGTTAAATTTGAACAGGGAGAAGGGGAAGGAATGAAACAGAATACGCTTGTTGAAATAATTGAAGAGCAGACAGGCAGAGCGCTGTGGGAAGTAAGGAATTTAATAGATTGTGTCCCTGATCAATTATGGAATAAGGAATATTGTGAGATGCCGTGTTTTAAGCATATATATCATATGCTGCACTCGTTGGATTTATGGTATATCAATCCAAGGGATAAGAATTTCCAAGAGCCTGACATACATGAAGCAAATCTAAACAACTTAGATATGGAGTCTTTCAAAAAACTTTCGCGGGAGCAATTACTCTGTTATTTTAACCGTATTGAAGACAAAATAAAAGAATATGTTTCAGATTTAACAGATGAACAATTATTAGAATATCCTGTAGATTGTGAGTATTGCAAATTCACGTTGATTTTAGCGCAGTTCAGACATTTACACACTCATATGGGGATGATCATGGGATTTGTTATTGATGATACGGGTCTGTGGCCAAGGGTTTTGGGGTTGGAGAGTCCTTTTCCCCAAGGGAAATATGATAAATATTTGTAACGGGAAAACTGTTTGATGAACTGACAAAACCGGAACAATGCAGTTGTAGCCCCAGGTTTGCGGGGCTGACAATTTTACATTTAGTCTGGCAGAGAATACATATGGAGAAAGCATATTTTAACTGGAGCAGTGGAAAACATTCGGCAATGGCTCTATATTACGCAATTAAATATGGAAAACATGAAGTTTTGTCGTTGTTTACAATTGATAAAAACGCTGGAACTAAAATTGCAATGCATGAGATAGGCATTGATTTATAAAAAAGACAGGCCGGCGCGATTGGAATCCCCTTAACAGTATTAGAATATGATTACAGGGCATCAGAAGAGGAATACAAGAGAACTGCTTTCTGAATTTATTAACCTGGGCAAGCTGTAAATCTTTGTATAAAGCGATAAAATCGGGATAGGCGGAGAAGATTATGATAAAAAAGCTGGCTTTGATATTAAGCATAATATTTATAATTTTAACATTTGTCGGGGCCGGATATATTCTTTTTAACGGTGGAAAAGTTAATGCTGGGTATGCTTGTGTGCCTATGGTTTTGGCATTGATTTCTCTCTCTTTTTATCGAAAGTACAAGTGACGTATAACTCCTGGCTTATAAAGCGAAACAAACTGAATTTGTAAAGGAGAATAACTATGCTTTTAGCAATTGAATGTATGATTGCTTGTATAATTTTTGCATTGATTATACTGCCAACACAATATAAAAACCCAATCAAGTATATTATGTCGTATCCTCCAGAAATCAGAAAAAGAGTAGAGTCTTTGCCAGAATATAAAAATACTGTTAAAAGTACTGAAAAAGGACATATATTGAAGAAACTCATTGCTGTATTTGTGTGCATTACTCTTTTGGCGGCAGTCGCCTATTTTTCAGGAGCTAAGAAATTTGAAACAGCATTTTCACATGTGTTTATCTTATTCCTTGCCGTCAATCTCTTTGATGTAATTGTGCTTGATATTGGTGTATTCTGCCATAGTAAAAAATTAAGAATAGCTGGGACTGAAGATATGGATAAGGAATATAAGAATTATTTATTCCATATTAAAGGCGGCATAAAGGGAATTGTGTTGGGAAGTGTGATTTCTCTGCTATCTGCAAGCATTGTTTACATAGTATCTATTATATAAATTAGAATTTACCGGAGAGAATATAAAATTATGAGTGTGGGATTAAAGTTCAGATATGCGCAGCGAAAAGATGTTTCGCTGATATTGAGATTTATAAAAGAACTGGCTGTATATGAAAAGATGCTGGATGAGGTAATCGCAGATGAAATTATGCTGGAGGAATGGATTTTTGACAGGCAAAAGGCAGAAGTGATATTTGCGGTTGCTGAAGGCAAGGAAGTCGGCTTTGCTCTATTTTTTCATAATTTTTCTACCTTTTTAGGCAGGGCAGGCTTGTATCTGGAGGATTTATTTGTTTTACCGGAGTACAGAGGAAAAGGATATGGAAAAGCCATTCTAAAAAAACTTGCGGAAATTGCCGTCGAGCGTAAGTGCGGCCGGTTGGAATGGAGCTGCCTCGATTGGAATAAACCAAGCATAGATTTTTATTTATCACTTGATGCAGAGCCGATGTCTGATTGGACTGTGTATAGACTTACCGGTGACAGACTGAAGAAACTGGCACAATAATATAAATTACAGGTTGTGGAGAAAAAGCTGTTTGTACAGTTCCCTGAAGAAGGTGCAGAGACAGACGGCAGTAAACAGAAAAGCTCTGATGGAGAGCAATACAAAAACAGTGAGGTGTTTTTATGGAGTGTTATGCCCGTCCTTTTAATACACTTGGAAATTATTTTTCCGCAGATATTATGGCGATATATAGGGGGAAATGGGTGTTTTGCATGCATAAACAGCGGAATACGTGGGAGCACCCCAGCGGTTGGATAGAAAATGGCGAGACACCCATGGAGGCCGCAAAAAGAGAATTATTTGAAGAAACCGGAGCGGTTAATTTTGATATTGAGCCGCTCTGCGATTATTACATAGATGCGGAATTGAATGGCTATCACTATAAAGGGAATGGACAGGTATATTTTGCAGTTATCCATACTTTGGGCGATTTGCCGGACTACAGTGAAATGGGGAAGATCGGACTCTTTGATTCTCTGCCTGATAACTTAACGTATCCAATTATACGTGAATTTTTTCCGATAGCATTGGAAAAAAGAGCAGGGTTGAAATGTTCAGAATAGGAAGGGCATTACTATGGAAAATTTGGAATCCATGTATGTGGCAAAGGATAAAGTATTGAATTTGATAGAAGCTCCGGCGATTATCGAAAGGTATAAAGCCTATTTAGAGTACGTGGGCAGGCCAATCTATATGGAGTATGTCACATATCCTTCTTTTGAATTAAAATTAAAGAGACTGATTTAGATTTGAATTTACAGGTGAAAACAATGATATTTGAATCAGAAAGGTTAGGCTTTCGGTTGCTTGAACAGGGGGATTTGGATGAGCTTTTCAACAAAGTTTGGGGCAGCACAGAGACAATGCGTTTCTGTGGGGGCGCAATTGCAAGAAAGCAGATTCCTGAGATTATAGAATACAACCGGGGGCAGTATAACACGTATGGCAATGCGATTTTTGCAGTAATAAAAAACGATAGGCTTTTAGGTATTTGTGGAGGAGAGCCTGACGAGGAGGACCCGCTTCATGTTGAGCTCATTATTCACCTTGCAGGAGAATACCAGCATCAGGGTTATGGTACAGAAGCTTTGAAAGCATACGTTGAATGGCTCAGGGCCGGCAAAAAGGCTACATATATATACGCTTCAGTTCACCCTGACAATCAGGCTTCATTAAACATGACAAAGAAATGCGGCCTTGTTCAATGTGGGTTCAGGCAGTATGAAGATACAGGCTTTGTGGATGAACCATATTTCGAACTTATTCTCGATTAGAATAAGTTGGAGAGACAGGTGCTGCGAAACGAACCGGATGCAGGCAGGCTTTGTCAGTCATATGGGAATATACGCCATATGGGCCAGAACTAAGCATTAGAAAACAGTACAGGTATATTAAATGCGGCAATGGAGCTCCTCAGGTATATTGACAGATACCAGACGCGCATTCCCTGTGAAAGCCGGAACGCTGTACAATGCTTTTACAGTTGACAGGTTAGAAGGAGCAAAGGAGAATTTTGAAATGAAAAAAATTGGTTTAGGAATAGCTATATTATTATTTGCCCTTGTATTTAATTGCTGTTCATCTGGAATGGAGTGGGTAACTCTTATAATTGGGATGATTGGACTTGTTTTTTCTGTTATAGGTTTTCTGGATAAAAAAAGTTGAAGCCTAAATCTGCTGAAGCCGCATGTAATACGCAGAAAGGAACGCCGCCACAGGACGGTATCGGCCCTTTTTGCCATCTGGCAGGGTTGTTTGGCCAAAGACTTTATTTTTATAACCGGACAAAGCGTTATACGGATAAATTGAAAATAGACAGTTCGAGGTGTATTGGCTGCGGGCAATGTGCGGCGGTATGCCCCATGAAAAATATAACCTTAGTGGATGGAAGTGCCAAGTCAGGCGAGCGGTGTACTATGTGCTATCGCTGTATCAGCCGTTGCCCGCAACAGTGCATTACCTTATTGGGAAAACGTGTTGTGGAGCAATGCAGGATAGAAAGGTATCTTTGAGAAAGGCCGTTTTAAATACAGATTTTTAATACATATCGGATCGCTTCTATTCGTTGTTCTGTGGGATTTCAAAGGAACCTGAGGTTTTATGCCGCTTTTTTATGCCCTGCATGCAGTGGGATTTATTTTCGGTCCTCGTTAAGGAAGAAAAGGTGGCGGGAGTAATTGCGGTTTCAGATGCCGGAAGAAGGATGGTTATGATAAACGAAGAGGCGTGCGTTTTTTTTGTATTTGGCAGGACAAAAGGAAAAATCCTGGCATGGCAGCTGGGGTAATAGGCATCATGCCGCAAAGGGTTGGGTTATGAACTACCGCGCCATATACAGGCGTTGGGAGGTTATGGACTATGGATTTTATCAATGAAATGGAAAATATGTTTCTTCAGGCCGTGCGGGGAGCGGTGGAGCCTGCCCTGTGGGAAGCCTGGTGGGATGCTCATGCGGAGCAGCTGAAATCCCACCTTTCCCCCGGTTATTTCCTGCGTATCAAACCCGGCAGGCCGGTGGATTACGCCTCCATGTGCCGCAGCCAGGAAGGAGTTCTGTACTATTTTTACAGGCAGGGACATCCTGTGGAAAACAGCTCTGACTATTACAAAATAAAGGCGGAAGAGGAATTCAAACGATGGCAGGAGAAACGCCTGCAGGATTATTATGAGAGGATTTCACCTGTTATGGATGCCTGGGAGGCCTTTCTTGCAAAGCATCCCGTGGCGCCGGTGGCTTTCGACTGGCAAAAGAGGCTGGGGACGCCGCCGGGACAGGTTGCAGATCCGTCCGCGCAGGTTCCTGATCCATCCGGCCAAATCCCGGCCCTGCCTCATCAGGCTCCGGCCACGCCCCGGAGCGCCAGCCCAATTTTACCGCAGGATAGCCAGAAGGAAAACAAAAGCCTCATGCACCTTCGCCTGAAGGAAAATATGCAGGCAAAAATTGCCCCTCTTGCCAGGGCATACGGCATGAAAAAGGCAGGCCCGAAAACCTTTGTAAAGGAACAGAACGGTATCGTCTCCTATCTGAATTTTGTGGGATATTTCAGGGGAGGCGGGTACGAGGCGATAGATTATTGTATCTGCCCGCTCTACGACATCCGCAGCCATATCCTCAATCTGCCGGGGGATGTCATGCACGGGGAACGCCGTAAGGAAATGCTCTCCGGATGGGGTGTCATACAATTTGATTTGAACGGGACAGATACGGAGGGCATCAACCGGAAATTTGACCAGATTCTTACCTTTCTTGCCGAAGAGGTATTCCCCCGCTGGGAACAGATTGACTGCCTGGAGGCCTTTTTCGCGCCTGAACGCCAGGCGTTATTTCAGGCGATGCTGGCAGGTCCGCCGGATCCAATCAGGGAATGCCTGCTGTGGGACGACAGGGCCGATGCCGCAAGGCCGCATCCATGGGGAGCCGACGAGTATCTGTTTGGTGTATGGGAACTGCTGTCCGGTCAGGAAGAAAACGGCTATGAGCGCCTTACCAGATGCCTGGAACAGGGAGAGCCTTATATCAGGCAGTACCAGGAGAACGAGGATTTTACAATAGAAAACAGCCTGAAGGATCCCATGAAGCTGTTATACTGCAATACGCAGCTTTTTTACAAAACCAGCGGACAGGTGGGTAAGGATGCCCGCAGACGGGCGGTTTTGGAAACCTATGAATATGTGTGCCGGTATATGAGAGGCTTCCATAAGCTGGAAAGGCTTCCGAAAAAGTGAATACTAAAGTAAAAGCGAACTTTTTTCATCGGATTACATAGATGCAACCTGAAATTGACAAAGTGCATTCCTTGAAACATGGAAAATGGCAGCGCGATCTGGCAGCATATTGCTATCAAATCACAGGAGGTATACATGCAATGAATTTAGGTGAAAAGATTTTTAAGCTAAGGAAAGAAAAAGGATTGTCTCAGGAGGCTTTGGCAGAACAAATCGGAACAACCAGACAGGCCGTCAGTAAATGGGAAAATAATCAGGGATTTCCGGAAACAGAAAAGCTTTTGCAATTATCTAATATCTTTGAGGTTTCAACTGATTTCTTATTAAAAGATGCAAAAACAGAAAAGAGTGCTGACGAAAAGGGATATTATGTGAGCAGGGAAATGGCGGAGGCATATATTATCAGTGAGAAAAAAGTCAGCCGGTATGTAGGAACAGGCTTTATGTTCTGGGCATTGGCCGGTATCCCTTATGTAATGTTTCCGGCAGGGACAACATGGCGGCTGCTTGGAATGGCGCTGTGCGTTGTGGCGGGAATTATTTCGGTGGTATTCGCAATGTTTTCAGAGGAAGCAAAATATAAGATTTTAAAGCAGGAACCATTGTTATTTGATTATGAATACCTGAAGGAATTATCGAAGGAGTATGCTTTCCGAAAAAAGAGATATGTGGCCGTGGCCATTCCCTGTACGGTGCTGTTTATTATCGGCGTTTTGGTTCTGGGCTTTACAGCGAGGGGATATATTGCATGGTCGGATTTTCATTCCTTTGTTTTCCTTGGATTTGCGGCAGGCATCTTCGGGTTTGTGTACTCTGCCGGTGTTATGGAAGCGTACGAATTGCTGGTGGAAAATGAGCAGTATTCGTCACGCATATTTTTCAGGATAAAACGGAAGATCAAGGAGAAGCTTGACAGAATCTGATTGCTGTCTGCAGAGCTTGATGCATAAAAGTCATTATGCTCTATCTGCCATCCGGGATGTTGTTTCTTCAATAAAATATCACATTAAAAATCACATTCAGTCTTGACACAGGAAATCACCTCATGATAGGATATTGCCAGTGATGATTTAGTATGCTAAATCGATAAATTAGTAAAGGAATGCTGTGGGACAGTATTCCTGCATGAGGAGGAAGAACTATGAAAAAGGCAGCGGCAATTCTGTTGGCAGGTGTGATGGCGTTTGGCCTGATCGGCTGCGGCGGTACACAGACATCAGGAAGCGGACAGGCCGAAGGCGCGGCACAGGAGAGCAGTGCGGCAGCGGATAACGCGGCGGCAGAAAGCACAGCGGCGGAAAGCGTACAGGAGGAAGAAAGCAGCACGCAGGCGCAGAGTGCGGATGCGGCGGCGGACGGAGAAGGACGCCAGTTTATTGTTGGCTTCGATGCGGAATTCCCGCCTTATGGTTATAAGGATGAGAGCGGTGAATATGTGGGATTTGATCTGGATCTGGCGGCTGAGGTATGCAAGCGTCAGGGCTGGGAGCTGGTAAAGCAGCCTATTGACTGGGATTCCAAGGATATGGAGCTGGATTCCGGAGCGATTGACTGCATCTGGAACGGATTTACAATGAACGGCAGGGAGGATCAGTATACCTTCAGCGTGCCTTATGTGGATAACAGCCAGGTATTTGTAGTGGCTGAGGACGCGGGAATTGAAACGAAAGCGGATCTGGCAGGCAAGGCAGTGGGAGTACAGAAGGATTCCTCCGCGTTGGCAGCCCTGGAAGGGGATGAAAAGGCGCTGGCCGATACCTTTGCGGCGCTGAACCAGTATGCGGATTATAATACGGCATTTATGGATCTGGAAGCGGGTGCCATTGATGCCCTGGCCATTGATATCGGCGTTGCCAATTACCAGATTGCCTCCAGAGACGGCGGCTATGTGATTTTGGACGGCGAGGCTCATAAGGAATACCTGTCCACAGAGCAGTACGGCATCGGCTTTAAGAAGGGCAATGAGGAACTGAAAAATACGGTTGAAGCGACCCTGATGGAGATGGCTGAGGACGGAACCTTTAAGCAGATAGCAGAAAAGTACGCAGATTACGGACTGCTTGACAGCATCTGCCTTGGAAAATAACAGAAGCTGGCTGAAGCCGCCGGTAAGTCAGTGAATAAATATTGATGATTCTCGGATAGAGATTCGGAAGGAAAGCCGCAACAGCGGCTTTTTTCCGGTTAAGGAATTTGGGAAAGCCCGAAGCAAACGAAAGAAAGATAAGTGGAGGAAGCCATGGAATTGGGAAATATGCTGCAGCAGCTCGCAGGGGGTATGCTGATTACAACGGAGATTTTTGTATTGACCCTGTTGTTCTCCCTGCCGCTGGGATTGTTTTTATCCTTTGGAAGGATGTCCAAAATCGGGGTGCTTCGTTTCATAACGAAAATTTACATATCGGTAATGAGGGGAACGCCGCTGATGCTGCAGCTGATTGTTGTGTATTTTGCGCCTTATTATGTGTTCGGCATGAAAATATCCAAGGGCTACCGGATGGTGGCGGTAATCCTGGCCTTTGTGCTGAATTATGCGGCGTACTTTGCGGAGATTTACCGTTCCGGAATCGAGTCCATGCCGGTGGGACAATATGAGGCGGCTAAAATTCTGGGCTACAGCCGTGCGCAGACCTTTGTAAAAATCATTCTGCCCCAGGTGATTAAGCGGGTGCTCCCTGCGGTGACAAATGAAATGATAACGCTGGTAAAGGATACCTCCCTGGCCTTTGTGCTTACCGTGACGGAGATGTTTACCATCGCCAAGCAGATAGCGGCGGCCCAGGCCTCCGTAGCTCCGCTGATGGCGGCCGGCGTATTTTATTATATTTTCAATCTGGTAGTTGCCATGGTGATGGAGCATGTGGAAAAACGCCTGAATTATTACAGAGGTTAAGGCAAAAGAAGCCTGGGAAAATGCAGGGGAAGCGGTTCCCCGGTATTTCCGGGCTCCGTTTCTACACAGAGTACACGGATAGGAGAAAAAGGAACAAAATGAGCCGGAATTTTCTTGAAATAAATCATATGAAAAAAAGCTTTGGGGAACTGGAGGTTATCAAGGATATTTCCCTGACCGTAAAGGAAGGGGAGGTGGTTTCCATCATAGGTCCTTCGGGCTCAGGAAAGTCTACGCTGCTTCGCTGCGCCACCATGCTGGAAAAAATGGACGGCGGGGAGCTTTCCTTTCTGGAGGAAAAGGCCGCCCATGAGGAAAACGGCAGGTGCGTGTATGCCTCCAGGGCGGATTTAAAGCGGATCCATAAGCATTTTGGACTGGTGTTCCAGAGCTTTAACCTGTTCCCGCATTACAGCGTCCTGAAAAATATCATAGATGCGCCCATGACGGTTGACGGCATTTCCAGGAAGGAAGCGGAGGCACGCGCCGAAAAGCTGCTGGCCCAGCTGGGCCTGTCCGATAAAAAGGATGCTTATCCCTATCAGCTTTCCGGCGGGCAGCAGCAGCGTGTTTCCATTGCGCGGGCGCTGGCCCTGCAGCCGAAAATCCTGTTTTTTGACGAACCTACCTCAGCGCTGGATCCGGAGCTGACCGGGGAGGTGTTAAAGGTAATCAGGCAGCTGGCGCAGGAGCATATGACAATGATCATTGTAACCCATGAAATGCAGTTTGCCAGGGAGCTTTCCGACCGGATCATCTTTATGGAGCAGGGCGTAATTTGTCAGGAAGGAACGCCGGAGGAGCTTTTCAGTTCACCTAATGCACGGGTCCGTGAGTTCATCGGGCGTGTGATGAACGTGTAAGTTTTCTTGATTTTTGAAAAGCGGTGAGATATACTTGTTTCAGTTATGCTGTCCTTTCCCGGGGAAATCATGGCAGCAAGGTCAGGCATTTTGCAGCGGGAAGGGTATGTGCAGGGTAATTGTTCAGTAAATGAAAAGCAGAAGGTTTCAGGACAGGCTGTCCTGACGGAACAATCTGAGTATAAAGGAGTTGCCGTTTATGAGTGATAATATGGACAGATATGTAAGCCCGCTTTCGGAGCGTTATGCGAGCAGGGAAATGCAGTACATTTTTTCCCCGGATATGAAATTCCGCACCTGGAGAAGGCTGTGGATCGCCCTGGCGGAGACGGAAAAGGAGCTGGGCCTTCCCATTACGGAGGAGCAGATCGCAGAATTAAAGGCCCATGCGGAGGATATCAACTATGAGGTTGCCAAAGCAAGGGAAAAAGAGGTGCGCCATGATGTTATGAGCCATGTTTATGCTTACGGCGTGCAGTGCCCGAAGGCGAAGGGGATTATCCATCTGGGGGCTACCTCCTGCTATGTGGGTGACAACACGGATATCATTGTGATGACGGAAGCGCTGAAGCTGGTGAAAAAGAAGCTTGTGAACGTGCTGGCGGAGCTTGCTTCCTTTGCCGGAAAATATAAGGATCTGCCCACCCTGGCATTCACCCATTTCCAGCCGGCCCAGCCCACAACGGTAGGCAAGCGCGCAACCCTGTGGATGCAGGAATTTTACCTGGATCTGGAGGATCTGGATTATGTGCTTTCCACTATGAAGCTGCTTGGCTCCAAGGGAACTACGGGAACACAGGCCTCTTTCCTGGAGCTGTTTGACGGCGATATGGACAAGGTAAATGCACTTGATCCCATGATTGCGGAAAAAATGGGCTTTCAGGCCTGCTATCCGGTATCCGGGCAGACCTATTCCCGTAAAATAGATACAAGAGTGCTCAACGTGCTGGCGGGAATCGCGGCAAGCGCCACCAAGATGTCCAATGACATCCGGCTTCTCCAGCATCTGAAGGAAGTGGAGGAACCTTTCGAGAAGAACCAGATCGGTTCCTCGGCCATGGCTTATAAGAGAAATCCCATGCGCAGTGAACGGATTGCGTCCCTTTCCCGCTATGTGATTGCGGATGCGCTCAATCCGGCGATTACCTCTGCGACCCAGTGGTTTGAACGTACCCTGGATGATTCCGCCAACAAGCGGCTGAGCGTGCCGGAAGGCTTCCTGGCTGTGGACGGCATCCTGGATCTGTGCCTGAATGTGGTGGACGGCCTGGTGGTATATCCGAAGGTCATTGAAAAACGGCTTATGAGTGAACTGCCTTTTATGGCAACGGAAAATATTATGATGGATGCGGTGAAAAAAGGCGGCGACCGCCAGGAGCTGCATGAAAAAATCCGGGAACTGTCCATGGAAGCCGGCAGGCGGGTGAAAGCGGAGGGTAAAGACAATAACCTGCTGGAGCTCATCGCACAGGAACCCATGTTTATGACTACCGCTGAAGAACTGGCCGAAACCATGGACCCTTCCAAATATATTGGCTGTGCCCCGGCACAGGTGGAAAGCTTCCTGAAGGATGTAATCGGGCCTGTGCTTGAGGAAAATAAAGAACTGCTGGGCGTGAAAGCGGAAATTAATGTGTAATAGCGGTTTACAGGATAAGGATAAGATAAGAAGAGGCTCTGCGGCGGCAGAGCCTTTTGGGGAATAAAAAGGAAATGTGGAAAGCCCCGGTTAAAGTCTGGATCCGGGATATGTATGAGGAACGGAAATGGAAATCGGAACGTAAGAAAGAAAATAAACAGGCAGGAAAAAGAGCTGTAGGACCGGTGGCGGCAGAGCTTAAAGATTTATTTGACTGACAGACAACGCAGTGCAGAATTGTCATTATATATAAAGACTTCCATGCGCAGTTCCATTATAATTACATACAAAATGGGAGCGATAATATATGGATAAAAATGGTTACCTGAAGCAGTACTACGGCAGTTACCGGGAAGATGCCCGTCTGTCTGCTGCAAAGCACGGCCTGGTGGAATATCTGACGACAATGAAATACATCCATAAATTTCTGGAACAGGGAATGCGTATTTTAGAGGTGGGAGCCGGAACCGGGCGCTATTCCCTTGCATTGGCGAAAGAAGGCTTCCGGGTAGATGCGGTGGAACTTTTGGAACACAACCTGAATATCCTGCGATCAAAAACGGAGGATGGCATGAGACTTCAGGCAGTACAGGGAGATGCCCTGGATTTGTCCCGCTATCAGGAGAATACGTTTGACATAACCCTTCTTCTCGGGCCGATGTATCATCTTTATACGCAGGATGAAAGGAAGAAAGCACTTGAGGAAGCCGTACGGGTAACCCGTGAAAACGGGATTCTGTATATCGCCTACTGCATGAATGATCCAACCGTGGTGGGAGAACTGTTTGCCCGGGGAACCATTTACGATTGCCTGGAGAAAGGAATGCTGACGGAGGATTTCCATTTTACCGCGCAGCCGGAGGATCTGTTTGCACTGGTGCGGACAGAGGATATTGCGGAACTGAACCAATCTGTACAGGCGGAACGGATCTGCCTGACAGCCACTGATGGCGCAACCGGATATATGCGCCCTGTCATAGACAATATGAACGATGAACAATTTGGCATCTATATGAAATACCATCTGGCGGTCTGTGAAAGACAGGATCTGATAGGGGCAAGCCACCATACGCTGGATATCCTGCGTAAAAAGACCCCGGCCTCCGGTACAAAACGTGAATAAAAAACTAAAACATAAAAAAGTAATTGCAATACCGGATAATTCATGCTATAAATAGACATTATAACTTTCAAAGGAGCGAATTATGAGTCAATTATTCTCACTTTCCATTCGACGCAGACGATGAGGCTTGTATCTTTATAGGTACAGGCTTAATTTGCTGTGTGCCTATAGAAAGTGAGTTGAATTATATTTATTTTCAAAGCACTGTCGGGCACACACAGCCTGTCGGTGCTTTTTTATTGCAATTGAAAACTAAATAATTGAAGCTGTGCAGTATTTATGCCGGAAGTAGTCCGGTGCCGCCCCGGCGGGCTGCAGAAGCATTTGAAAGCGCAGGGGCAGTTTCCAAACACGCTCTGCTGCGCAGAAGGGAGCAAGTATGAAATTATTAACAGAGCTGTTATCAGCAGTATTTATGAATGCATTTTCAAAGTGCGGTTATGATGAAACACTCGGTAAGGTCAGCATTTCCGACAGGCTTGACCTGTGCCAGTTTCAATGCAACGGCGCGCTGGCCGGAGCGAAAAGGTATAAGAAAGCACCTTTGACGATTGCGGAAGAGGTTGCAAATCAGATAACCGGCTGCATTTATATCCATAAAATAGAAGTGGTCCGGCCGGGTTTTATCAATATAAGCGTGCAGGATGAATTCCTTGCGGACTATGCCGAACAAATGTACCATGACAAATTTAAGGGGATCCCTCAGGCGGAAGCTGAGGAAACCATAGTGCTTGATTACGGAAATCCCAATGTTGCCAAACCGCTGCATGTCGGCCACCTGCGTTCAACCATCATCGGGGAAGCCTTAAAAAGAATCATTACAGCGACCGGCAGGAAAGCGGTTGGGGATGTCCATCTGGGGGATTGGGGCCTGCCGATGGGGCTGGTCCTTGCGGAACTGGAGGAAAGATACGCAGATACATTGCCCACGCTTACAACGGATTTATTAAATGAAATCTATCCGGCCGCAAGCCGGAAAAGTAAAACAAATGAGGTCTTTCTTGAAAAAGCAAGAACGATAACGGCCCGGCTTCAAAAAGGAGATACACATTATACAAAAATCTGGTGTAACATGGTTGAGGTATCTGTAAAGGAAATCAGAAAAAACTTTCAAAGATTGGACGTTTCCTTTGATTACTGGTATGGGGAAAGTGATTCCAGCAAATATGTGCCTCAGCTGCTGCAGCTGTTAACGGACCGGAACCTGCTTGTAAAAAGCGAGGGCGCACAGGTTGTGGAGGTGGCGAAGGAGAATGACAAAGCGCCGGTCCCTCCTGCGATTATTGTGAAATCCAACGGCTCGGAAGGATACGTGACGACAGATATTGCAGCGATTATACAGCGGGAAAAGGATTTCAGACCGGATAAAATATGGTATGTCGTAGATTTCAGGCAGAATTTACACTTTACCCAGGTATTCCGTGTCGCCCGGAAGGCAGAGCTGATACCAGAAAGCACGGAGCTTGCCCATCTGTGTTTTGGAACGGTAAACGGAAAAGACGGCAAGCCGTTTAAAACCAGGGAGGGCGGAGTAATGCAGCTGTCAGAGCTGCTGGATTCGGTAACAGCCTGTTCCTATGAAAAATTAAAATCATCAGATAATATCCCAGAGGCGGACAAAAAAGCCGCAGCGGAGAAAATAGGGATAGCAGCGGTGAAATTCGGTGACTTAATTAACCACTATTCCAAGGACTATGTTTTTGATACGGATAAATTTATGGCATCGGAGGGCAAAACAGGTGTCTATCTTCTATATACGGTTGCCCGTATCAATTCAATCCTCAGGAAAACCGGCATCAACTGCGGAAAGGTAAAACTGCAGGGAGTTTATTCAGAAAGTGAAAGAGAATTATTGTTAAAAATTGCACTCAGCGGCAACGCTTTTATAAACGCCTTTCATGAGAAAGCCCCCAATATTGTCTGTGAAAATGCTTACCAGATAGCAGTGGCATTTTCGAAATTTTACCATGAAAACCATATAATAAGCGAGAAAGATGAAAAGAAAAAAGCCTCCTGGCTGGCACTATGCGTCATTACAAAGGAGATGCTGCTAAAACATCTGGATACATTGGCAATAGAAACAGTGGATGTTATGTAATTTACAAAGCGGCGCCTTCCAATTTAAAATAGGAATATGCATTTCACGCTCCATTTCTGCATTCCGCTTCCCTGCGCATTGCGGATACGCTTTTCCTGCCCTATACTGACAGCAGACATTAAAAATCAGTCGGTCGGCCGGACAGGAAGCGGCAATGAAGGAGTGGCATGAGTTATTTTTTTCTGACAATTTTGTTTATAGCGGAGTTGGTGAAGGAAGGCATCTTTTTCTACAAAAGGAAACGGATACCGACGGTTCAAATGGGTTTTATTACCGCAGAAATCCTGATTTTCCTGCTGCTTGTCATATTTGGAGGCCTGCCCCTTGATACAGCCTGGCTGTTTCCTGGCATTTATCTTGTGTGCGGCCTTATATCTGCTTACTTCTTTTTTTCTGAGGGAAAAAAGAAGGACGGCAAAATAAGAAAGGCGGCAAAATACCATCCGTCGGCCCTTCCTGTTCATCTATTGCTTTTGTTCCTCTGCATGATACCGGCCCTTTTGTTCCCGCCTGTGATACCTTTGCCTGTAACCGGCGGCTACGCTTACGAGACGGTAAGCTTTACCTGGACGGATGATGCGAGGGAGGAGGAATTCTGCTCCGATGGTTCGTCCAGGCGGGTGGCGGTGCAGTTTTGGTATCCTGTTTCCGGGGAAGGGGAAACCTTCCCGCTGATCGTGTTTTCACATGGCGCCTTCGGGTACAGGATGAGCAATTATTCGGCCTATACCGAGCTTGCCTCCAACGGATATGTGGTATGCAGCGTGGAGCATCCATATCATGCAATTTTTTCAGAGCTGGACGATGGGGAAGTGATTATTGTGGATAAGCAGTTTATGAGTGATATTTCCAGAATAAATGGAGACGGCATGCCGGAAGAAGAAAACTTTCGGGTGACCAGACCCTGGCTTCGGCTGCGGACAGATGATTTGAACTTTGTAATGGATGAGATAACAAGGCTTTGTGGAGAAGAGGGTGCGTCCCTTCCTTTTTCCATAACGGATCCTGACAATATTGGGCTTTTCGGACATTCCCTTGGGGGCGCGGCTGCGGTGACGGCTGGACGGGAACGGCCGCAGGTGCGGGCTATCATCGATCTGGACGGGACTATGCTGGGCGAGGAAACCGGCTTTGCGGACGGAAAATACCAGATGAACACGGAGCCTTACCCGGTCCCCCTTTTATGCATCGATACCTCCGAACATTATGAGCAGGGGCAGAAATACGGCGATCAATATGTGAATCATGTAATTTTGTCACTGGCAAAGGATGGAAGAGAGATTCATTTTACCGATGCCGGGCATATGAATTTTACGGATCTTCCTCTTTTTTCCCCGCCGCTGGCAGCGCTGCTTGGGACCGGAAAGAGGGATGCGGGGGAATGTCTGGTCACGATGAACGGAATCATCAGGGATTATTTTGATTATTATCTGAAGGGACAGGGAACGCTTTCTCTACAGGAAACGTATTAGAAACCAGAAACAGCACAGTCCTCCGGCAGTCCTCCGAACCCTGGCCCGCTTGAGGCCCGCATGCAGTCGCGGCCACGCATAACCGTACCGCAGGCGGAACAGATGCCGTAAGGCCTGTACAGGAAGACTCATTTAAAAATCAGAAAAGGAAAGGATTCGCCTGACTGCGGCAGCGCCTGTCAGCTGCGGATCCGGGAACAGGCAATGCGCGTAACGGTGGAACGGATTGGCCGGGAAAAAGAAGAACAGGTCCTGATCCAATGCCATGAGGTGACGGAAAGTATACGGGAAATAGAGCGCTTCGTCAAGCTGCGCCAGGAAAAGCTGGAGGGCTATGACGCGGACAGAATGTACTGCATACCGCTTTCGGACGTATATTATGCGGAAGCCGTGGACAACCGCCTGTATATTTATACGGAAAAAAATGTGTACGAGCTTAAAATGAAACTATATGCCTTTGAAGAAAACTATTGCTCCGGGGAATTCTTCCGCTGCTCCAGAACGGCGGTGGTGAACCTGATGCGGGTTTCGTACCTGCGCCCCGGCCTGAACGGGCGGCTCTCCGCAAGGCTGACGAACGGCGAGGACATCATTATTTCCAGAAAATATGTAAATGCGTTGAAAGCGAGGCTGCAAAATGAGTAAAAAGGAATTTATGGGACAGGTGTTTATCAGTTTTTTTGTCGTGGTAACCTGCATAAACCTGGGGATGGCCTTTATGGGGATGATCTATGCCCCGGATACCAGGTTTGGCTATGAGGCCCTTCTGTTCCCGGTGTTCTACGGTTTTCTGGGGATTCTGCCCTCAGCCGTGCTCTACAGCAGAAAAGAGCTTACAGTGAAGCAGATGCTTCTCCGCAAAATCATACAGCTTATTTTGATAGAAGCGATAATGGTTGGCATCGTATTTTTTCTGGGAGGGACGGATTTTAATACGCTTTTACCCTTTATGGTTATGGTTTTGGCTGTCTGCCTGGCTGCGGAGGGCATCCTTTGGCTTGCGGCGGATAAAAAGGTCAGGAAGCTGAATGCCCAGCTGAAGCGGTTCCAGGATCGGGAACCGGCCGCAGATACATCCCGCGGCTGATGATGAATGTTATTATTCACTCAGTACTGTGCATTTACTGCACAGTATGTAAGAAAGTGATTCAAGAGTGCATAAATCCCATTGCTGCAGGCAATTTTTACTGGATTTATGCAGTTACTGGTTTTCGGTTGAACAGAAACAGAACAATAATAAAAAAGAATAATATCTTAATCTTTTATTGATTAAAACTACAAAAAAGGTTAAAATATTAGCTATGAATAACTTTGATTTTTTGAGATCACCAGGAGAAATAAGTAAAGATATTGCAGGCCGTATGAGCAGAAGGAGAAAGGAGAAAAAAATAACACAGGTACAGCTGGCGAAATATTCGGATGTGAGTTTGGGATCCATAAAACGTTTTGAACGTACCGGAGAGATATCATTATCTTCGCTCATAAAAATTGCATTTGCATTGGGGTATGAAAACGACTTTGACGGGCTGTTTACAAAAAAAGGCTACGCGTCCATTGAGGAGGTCTTAAATGAACGATAATAAAATGTTGTCTGTATTTATGGATAAGCGAAAAGTAGGGACGCTTGCGGTTACAAAAGATAAGCTCACAGCCTTTGAGTACGATGCGGATTGGCTGCGAAACGGATTTTCGGTCAGCCCGGTCTCTCTGCCGCTTCAGTCCGGGGTTTTTACTCCCAAAGGATTTGATCCGTTTGAAGGAACCTTTGGCGTGTTTGCAGACAGCCTCCCGGATGGTTGGGGAAGATTGCTGGTGGACAGGATGCTGCGAAAAGAAGGTATGAATCCTGTAAAGGTAGATGCATTGAACCGCTTGGCAATAGTGGGATCCTCCGGTATGGGAGCATTAACTTATTACCCTGAAAATAAGCTGGTCTCCGATGATAAGGACGTATCTTTGGATGACCTGGCCAAAGGCTGCGAGGCTATTATGAAATCGAATGATAGTGAAAATCTTGATGAGCTTTTTCAATTAGGCGGTTCTTCCGGCGGGGCAAGACCCAAAGTAAATTATATTATTGATGGAGAAGAATGGATAGTGAAGTTTGCGTCTTCCTATGATAAGGGAAACATAGGGGTACAGGAATATGAGTATTCTCTTTGCGCAAAAGAATGCGGCATCAGGATGGAGGAGACCCGGTTGATGCCAAGTAAGCTTTGTCAGGGTTACTTCGCAACTAAAAGATTTGACAGAAATGGGGGAAAGAGGATTCATATGGTTTCTGTCAGCGCATTGCTGGAAACATCTCATAGAATTCCTAATTTGGATTATAATATTCTGATGCAGCTTACTTTGAAATTGACGAATGATTATAGCCAGCTGGAACAGCTTTATCGTCTTATGTGTTTTAATGTTTTTGCGCATAACAGAGATGACCATTCCAAAAATTTTTCATTCCTTTATGATGAAAGTCAGAAAAAATGGGTTCTATCACCAGCATATGACTTGACATACAGTAATTCTATTGGCGGAGAACATGCAACAACAGTGAATGGAAATGGGGAAAATCCGGGAATAAAGGATTTGCTGGCTGTTGCTGAGGATATAAAGCTTGATCCTTATAAAGCCAGAGCTATAGCAGAAGAGATTGAGGAAAAGGTTTACTGCAGATTAAAAAAGTGGTTGTGAGTCAATAAATGCTTTTATTCCTGCGAGCAACGAGCCAAGTAGCCATGCTTGCATGGATATTTGGCGACTGCCGCGAGGTCTTTGATTCAGATGGAAAGATGAAAAAAGAACATTTCATAGACACTTCCATATTTTTCCGGTATGATAAAGATAAGGCAGGCAAAAGTCCGTATGGGGCGGACTTGGAAGGCTGACGGAATACCGGGGGAACTATGATAAAAGCGATTGTGGTGGATGATGAGATTTTAACAAGAGAAGGAATAAGCGCCAATATCCCGTGGGAAAAGCTGGGATATGAGCTGGTTGCGGTCTGCGCCGACGGCAGGGAGGCAAGGGACTATGTGCAGGGCCATGAGGTGGATGTGGTTCTGACTGATATCTGTATGCCATATATGGACGGCCTCCAGCTGAGCGAATTCCTTTATCATGAATATCCGCAGATTAAGATCATCATTTTCAGCGGTTATGATGAATTCGAATATGCCAAGCAGGCCCTGAAATATCAGGTGTCCGAATATCTGCTCAAGCCGGTCACCGCTTCGGAGCTGTCCGGGGTACTGATCCAAATCGGTGAAAAAATAGATGAACGCAGGAAAAATGAAGAGCTTATCGGCAGGCTGAGCACCACCTATCACAAAAACCACCTCCTTGTGCGCTCCGATGTGCTCATGAGCCTTGTCATGGGAGACAAGACACGGGAGGAAAATGACAGGGAACTGGAGGAATTGGGAATAACCCTCTGGGGGAATGCTTTCCGGGTCGCAGTGATAGAGATAGAGGACTACAGGGATGTGCACAGCCTGGATGATAAGAAGAAACAGGAACGCGCCCTTATCGCCTTTGTCGTATACAATGTATCACAGGAAATTGTGGAAAAATACGGCGCGGGAGAGGTGTTCCAGGGGAAGGAGTACCGCACGGTCCTCCTGCTGGAGAGCAATAAGCCGGTGGAGTTCTGCCGGGAAAGCCGGGCCATTGCGGAGGAGATCAACGGACGGCTGAAGGAAATCCTGGGAATGAAGACCAATATCGGAATCGGCGGCTGTATCAGAGAACGTCAGGATCTGTTCCATTCCTATGAAGATGCGCTGGCAGCGCTTCAGTGCCGCTATATTTTCGGGGAGGAGTCCCTGTTTGTGATGGAGGATATCCGTCAGCATACGGGGGAACAGACGGAAACGGAGCTGGCGGCGGAAGAAATCCTGGATGCCGTCAAGCACAGCGATACCCAAGCTGTTTCCCGGATTATGGAAAAAATGAAAAAAGGCGTCCGCACAGCCGGCTGGACCAAAGAAAGGGTGCACATGTATCTGCAGCAGCAGCTGGATGCGGTTCCGGAGCTTCTGCGTTCCTTTCAGCTGGAGGAGCAGGACATCGTCTGGGAAAAAGAACGGGCGCTGGAAGGGATGATGAGCGCCGTAAGCCTGGAACAGGCGCTTTCCGTGATGGAGGGCTACTACCGGAAAGCGGCGGAAATGCTGGATACGGGGAAAAATGATGGCGGGAAGAAATATGCGCTCCTTGCCATGGATTACATAGAAAAACATTATGGGGAAAACGAACTGGGACTGAATTCGATATGCTCTTATCTGAATATCAGTACCAGCCGTTTCAGCACCATTTTTAAAAGCGTCACAGGGGAAACCTTCATGGAGGCGCTTACCGGCATACGGATGCAGAAGGCGAGAGAGCTGCTGGAAAACACCGCTCTGAAAAATTATGAAATCGCTGAAAAGGTAGGTTTTTCAGATCCTCATTATTTCAGCGCCGCCTTTAAAAAGGCTACGGGAAAATCACCTACAGAGTACGCCAGGGAAAAGAGGGGGATGTGATGAAAAGGCAGGAGAAAGCGGGGGGCCGCCGGATAAAGCTGCCCTTTTCCAGCATCAGAACCAACATGCTGGCGGTGTTTTCCGTTTTGATAGTGGCAACGCTCACTTTTTTTTACATTATATCCCTGAACTATACGGAACGGACGATATTAAATAATTCCATAGATTATACCACCCGCCTGACCGGGCAGGTGACCAGGGACATTGATTCCTACATTGATTATATGGAAAACATATCCTCCATGGTGGCTCACAGCAGCGATGTGCAGAACTACCTGCTGGATAAAAAATCTGCGGGAGATCCCAACCTGTACCGGAGGATTGTGACCCAGTTTTCCACGGTACTGGAAACACGGAAGGATATTTCCAATATTGCCGTGGTTTCCGAAGAGGATAAAGGAATCATCAATGATGGAAACGATGTCCTTAATGTGAACATTCCCCTGTACAGTGTTGACTGGTACGGCAAGGTGAGGGACAAGGGCGGGACCTGGCTCACCTCCTCCCATGTGCAGAATGTGATTAAGGATAATTATAAATGGGTAATTACCATGAGCCGCGGAATCGAGAACCCGGATACGGGGGAAACGGTGGGCGTTTTTTTCATCGATTTGAACTATAAGGCGCTGGAAGACCTGTGTGAGCGCAATAACATCGGATCAGATTATATTTATATTATTGACCCTGACGGCAAAATCATTTACCATCCCAAGCAGAAGCTTATCTACAGCTCCCTGAAAACAGAAATGGTGGATGAAGTGCTAGAATGTGAGGATGGCTATTTCCTGAAAAAAGAAGGGACGGGCGGCAAGCTCTATACCATTTCCATATCGGGGAAAACCGGCTGGAGCATTGTGGGCGTAACGGATATGGCGGAGCTTATGAAGGGGCGCTCCGAGGCACAGCGGCTGTATGTTATTATCACAGCAGGATTTCTGGTGGTAACCGTGCTGCTGTGCGTGGTATTCTCCTCAGCGATTACGCGTCCGCTGGAACGGCTGAAAAATTCCATGAAAGAGGTAGAGCGCGGCAATTTTGAGGGGACGCAGGTAGAGACGGAGGGAAATAACGAAATCGCCGGCCTGGGAAAATCCTTCAATGTAATGATATACAAAATACAGCAGCTGATGGAGCAGAACATCTACGAACAGGAACAGAAGCGCCTGAGTGAGCTGAAGGCGCTGCAGTCGCAGATCAATCCCCATTTTCTGTACAATACGCTGGATTCCATCATCTGGATGGCGGAGGGCGGCAGGAACAGTGAGGTAGTGCTTATGACCTCATCCCTGGCCAGGCTGCTGCGGCAGAGCATCAGCAATGAGGACGAGCTTGTTTCCATCAGGCGTGAGGTGGATTATGCCGCAAGCTACCTGACCATCCAGAAAATGCGTTACCAGGACAAAATGGAATTCGAAATCGATGTGGATGAGGGGATAATGAACCAGCAGATCATCAAGCTAGTGTTGCAGCCGGTGGTGGAAAATGCCATTTATCACGGAATCAAATATAAGGAAGGAAAGGGTCTGATAAAAATAACCGGAACCTACCGGGATGGCTGTATTTACCTTACCGTATATGATAACGGCAGGGGGATGGAGCAGGAAGTGCTGGATCATATCTTTGATGCAAAGAATGGGGAAGAAAAATCAGGGATAGGAATCTGCAACGTACAGATGCGGCTCCAGCTTTATTACGGTATGGAATATGGAATTTTTTACAAAAGCATCCCCGGCGAGGGAACGGCAGCCACGATAAAAATCCCGTTTGTGGAAGAGGAGGCGCAGGAAACAAATGAAGATAAATAAGAAAAAACTTCTGTCGGCCATATTTCTTCTGCTGGCGGTATCGGTGGTTTTGCTTCTGGCGTTTATGCGCAAGGAACCCAAAAAAGAGCCGTACTCCATTATTTTTATTTCCAAAATCATTGACGACAGCGATTTCTGGACCCAGCTGATAGATGGGACAAAAGCGGCGGCGCAGGAATACGGCGTGGAACTGTCCGTCCGTGCGCCGGAGGCTGAGGACGATTATGAAATGCAGAACATTCTGATCGAACAGGCGATTTCAGAGCATCCGGACGCCATTGTCCTGACACCGGCCAGCTATACGGAAACCACTCCGCTGGCCCGCAAGATCGTGGACAGCGGCATACGCCTGCTCCTTCTTGACTCGGAAATCAATGAGGACGTGGAAGAATGCATCATTTCCACGGACAATATCAAAGCGGGGCAGCTGCAGGGCTCTTATGTGCGGGAGATCCTCAAACCGGATTCCCAAATCGCCGTAATCGCCCATGTAAAAAACTCTTCCACGGCCATCGAACGGGAAAAAGGCCTGCGGGAAGGGTTGGGAGAGAAGCAGGGGAAAATTGCGGATGTGGTTTTCTGTGATTCGAACTATGACAAGGCCTATCAGCTTATGCTGGGCGTCCTGGAAAAGCATCCGGATGTAGACGTGGTGGTGGGGCTGAATGAATACTCCGCCGTGGGTGCCGCCCGCGCCATCGTGGACAAAGGCCTGGCAGGAGAAATCAGTTTTGTGGGCTTTGACAGCTCCCTGGAAGAAATCAAAATGCTGGAGGCTGGAATTTTCCAGGGCATGGTGATACAAAATCCATTCAAAATGGGTTATCTGGGTGTGGAAACCGCCGTGAAGGTGCTGAACGGTGAAAAAGTGCCCAGGGAAATCGACTCCGGTTCCGTATTGATAACCCGTGACAATATGTACCTGGACGAAAACCAGGAAATGCTTTTCCCTTTTAAAGGAGAATAGAGGGGGAAAAATATGAAAGCGGTTGCAAGAATCAACAAATAAATTGAACTTTTTTGTGGCTTTTGTGGTGTAAAAAGGGTAAAAATTTACAGAACAGTAAATTTTTACCCTTTTTTTGTAAGAAATCACATTTAGTGTTGGGGAAGATGCCACTATACTATAAACATAGGCTTGAGTGATGAGAAACAAAGCAGTAATTAATGAGAAGGGATGGAAGGTGAAAAAGTGGGGGAAGTTATTCTGACGATGAAGGATATCGATAAATCCTTTCCGGGCGTTCATGCTCTGAAAAAAGTCAGCCTGGAAGTCCGCAGGGGCGAGGTACATGCCCTGATGGGTGAAAACGGGGCAGGCAAGTCCACGCTTATGAAAATTCTGACCGGTATTTATTCCAAGGACAGCGGACAGATTATATATGAAGGGAAGGAAGTGGAGTTCACGCATCCACGGGAGGCCCAGGATGCGGGAATCGCTATTGTGCATCAGGAGCTGAATATGATGCAGCAGCTGACCGTGGCTCAGAACATATTCATCGGCCGGGAGTATATGAAGGGTAAAATCATAGACGACAAGCGGATGAATGAGGAGGCGGCGAAGCTGTTTGAAAAGCTGAATATCAGTATCGATCCTTCCCAGGTGATGGGTGATCTGACCGTAGGAAAACAGCAGATGTGTGAAATCGCCAAGGCAATTTCCAAAGAGGTAAAAGTTCTGGTATTTGATGAGCCTACGGCGGCGCTGACGGATTCGGAAATCAATGAGCTGTTTAAAATCATCAGGGATTTAAGGGAAAAAGGAATCGGCATTATTTACATATCCCATCGTATGGATGAAATCAAGATCATTACCGACAGAGTCACTGTCATGCGTGACGGGGAGTATGTGGGAACCCTGATAAGCAAGGACTGTACCAAGGACGATATCATCAATATGATGGTGGGGCGGACAATTTATGAGGAACCAAAGTCCGTAAGCAATGTCCCGGACAATGCGCCGGTGGTGCTGAAGGTGGAACATCTGCAGGCCGGTAAAATGGTGCAGGATATCAGCTTTGAACTGAGAAAGGGAGAAATCCTGGGATTTTCAGGGCTGATGGGAGCGGGAAGGACGGAGACCGCCCGGGTTATTTTCGGCGCGGATAAGAAGCAGGGCGGCGATATATACGTCAACGGCAAAAAAGTGGAAATCAACAGCCCGCAGGACGCAGTGAAGGCAGGAATCGGTTACCTGTCGGAGGACAGAAAGCGTTACGGCGTGGTTCTGGATAAAACCATTGCGGAAAACACCACAATGGCCTCTCTGGAAAAATTTGTGAAGGGTTTGTTTATAGATAAGAAGGGCGAGGAAAGCACGGCACAGGACTATGTGGAGCGTCTGAATACCAAGACGCCCACAGTCACCACGCCCACGCTCAGCCTTTCCGGCGGGAACCAGCAGAAAGTGGTTATCGCCAAGTGGCTGGTAAGGGACTGTGATATCCTGATTTTCGATGAACCGACCAGAGGTATCGATGTGGGGGCCAAAAGCGAGATTTATCATCTGATGAACGAACTGGCCACCTCAGGCAAGTCCATTATCATGATTTCTTCCGAACTGCCGGAAATCCTGCGCATGAGCGACAGGGTCCTGGTTATGTGCGAGGGAAGAAAAACAGCGGAAATTCCGATAGAGAAGGCTTCACAGGAAGTAATCATGCAGGCCGCTACGGTAGGCATGTAAAGAGGGAGGAAAAACATGGCAAAAATAACGAATACGGGAGGGGCCGTAAAGAAAAATCCCCTTGCGAAATTTACAAAATCCATTGGGACGCAGAGGCTGATCGCCTTACTGGCCCTGATTATCCTGTACCTGGTATTCGGGTTCATCAATCCGGCATTCCGGTCCTATGCAACGCTGGTCAACATTTTTGATGCCTCTTATTATATCGGTCTGATGGCAATCGGCGTAACCTTCGCCATCACCTCGGACGGCATCGATCTTTCCATTGGAACCGTGCTCACCTGTTCCGCATTGATTTCCGGACAGCTGATCACCAAGTATCATCTGCCTGTGGCCCTGGGGCTTTTAGTGTGTATCTTCATCGGCGCCCTGTTCGGGCTTCTGAACGGCCTGATGGTGTCCTACATGCATCTGCCTCCCTTTATCGCAACGCTGGGTTCCATGATGCTTTCCAAAGGCCTCGGTTCCATTTTTACCAAGGCGCAGAGCGTTACTTGGCCGCAGTCCAGCCAGGCGGAAGGCTGGTTCCGCAATATCTTCAAAATCAACCAGAACGGCATTTTGATTCCCACCGGTTTTATTCTCCTGATTGTTATCGCCATCCTGGCGTCCATCCTGCTCAATAAGACCCGGCCCGGCCGTTATATCGTGGCATTGGGCAGCAACAGTGAAGCAACAAGGCTTTCCGGCGTTAACATTGCAAAATGGAGAACGCTTGCCTATATCATCAGCGGCACGCTGGCAGGCCTGGCAGGCCTGGCCTATGCCTCCATCTATTCCACCATCCTTCCCGGAGGGGGCGGCGGCTTCGAACTGGATGCCATCGCAGGCGTGGTAATCGGCGGCACTTCCATGAGCGGCGGCTACGGAACCATTTCCGGTACCCTGATTGGTGTGTTTATCATGTCCGTGCTGAAGACCGGCCTTCCCTTTGTAGGGCTGCAGAGCAACTGGCAGCAGGCGGTTACCGGCGTAGTCCTGGTGTTCGCAGTATTCATGGATGTCATGAACAGACAGAAAAAGAAAAAAGTCTGAGCAGAAACAGGAAGCTTTCAGACAGTTACAGAAAATGTTTGTAATGCCTGTCATATCAAAAAAGGAACGATATGAAGGTTTTTGATTACAAAACCGGCGGAAGAAGAGCCGGGGGTATTTCAAATTTAAAGGAGGGTTTTACATGAAAAAGAAATTACTCAGTATTGCATTGGGTGCGGCTATGGTAGCAAGCATGCTGGCAGGCTGCGGAAGCAATGCTTCCACAACGGCTCCTGCAGCGTCCACACCGGCGCCCGCGGAGACAAAATCAGAAGCGCCTGCAGAGCCTGCTTCTTCAGAAGCAGCGGCAGATACGGCACAGGCTTCTACAGAAATTACGGGAAAGATCTATCTGGTATCCAAGGGCTTCCAGCATCAGTTCTGGCAGGCAGTGCTCCAGGGGGCAAATGAAGCTGCTGCGGAATACGGCGTGGAAATTGATTTCCAGGGACCCGATACCGAATCCGATATCGCACAGCAGGTACAGATGCTGAACAACGCATTCAATAACAATCCGCCCGCAATCGGCCTGGCAGCTCTTGATACAGAAGCATGCCTGGATACGATTAAGGAAATCCAGAAAGCAGGCATCCCGATTGTCGGCTTTGACTCCGGCGTACCCGGTGCTCCCGAAGGCGCTATCGTTGCCAATGCGGCAACAGATAACTACAAAGCAGGCGAACTGGCTGCTGATGAAACCTACAAGCTGATCAAAGACAAAGTTGCATCCGCAACCGGCACCGTAAGAATCGGCGTTATGAACCAGGAAGCTAACTCCGAATCCATCGTACAGCGTGGCTCAGGCTTCGTTGATAAGATGAAATCCCTTCTGGAAGCAGACGGCAAGACCGTTTCCGTAGAAGGCCATGACAAATGGGCAAACAAGGTTGACGGCGCAGATGTTATCATCGACGTAGCAGTTCCCGCATCCGTAAGTGCAGACCTTTCTTCCGTTGACGCTCAGAACCTGTTAAACAAGCCTGACACCATCTGCATCTATGGCTCCAACCAGTTCTCAGGTGAAGGTCTGATTAACGGTGACGCAAACATCGGCAAACTGGGCAAGGACGTGGTCGGCGTTGCATTTGACTCCGGCGTGCTGATTAAAACAGCAGTCAGAGAAGGCAAGCTGGCAGGCGCTGTTACCCAGGATCCTCTGCAGATTGGCTACAAAACCGTTGAGCTGTGTGTAAAGGCCATCAAGGGCGAGCCCGTAAGTGATGTTGATACAGGATGCCAGTGGTATACTGCTGAAAACATGGACGATCCCAAGGTTGCTCCCAACCTTTATGACTGATTTAAAAAGGTAAATCTATAAGCTGTACTTATTTCTTACATAATAAATATTGATTTTACTTATGGTTAATAATAATATATAATCATAAAGTAAAAGACGCAGAAAGCGGGTTTTTTACAAAAATGGTTTTGTAAAAGCCCGCTTTTTTTGTTGTGGAGCGGCACTTTTGCCAATCTGCGGCAGGCAGATGTCCTTTCGGGGACGCAGATTTGAAACAGGAGGAATAAGAAATGGTAAAAGCAGTGGTAGGCGCTAACTGGGGCGACGAAGGAAAAGGTAAAATCACGGACATGCTGGCCAGGGAAGCAGACATTATCATCCGATTCCAGGGCGGTGCGAACGCAGGACACACGATTGTCAATGACTATGGCAAATTTGCGCTTCACACCCTTCCGTCCGGTGTTTTTTACAGACATACGACGAGCATTATCGGAAACGGCGTTGCATTGAACATTCCGGTATTTATCAATGAAATACATTCCATTACGGACAGAAACGTACCCATGCCGAATATCCTTGTTTCCGACCGGGCGCAGATTGTAATGCCTTACCATATTCTTTTTGATCAATATGAGGAAGAAAGGCTGGGCGGAAAATCCTTCGGCTCAACCAAGTCGGGCATTGCCCCTTTTTATTCCGATAAATATGCGAAAATCGGCTTCCAGGTATGCGAGCTGTTTGATGAGGAAGGCCTGAAAGGAAAACTGGCCAGTGTATGCGAAACGAAAAATGTGCTTCTGGAGCATCTTTACCACAAGCCTCTGCTGGATGTGGAGGAGCTGTATGCAACCCTGCAGGAATACAGGGACATGATCGCTCCCTTCGTATGCGATACCTCTGCTTATCTGGACAAAGCCATTAAAGAAGGGAAAAATATCCTCCTGGAGGGACAGCTGGGAACGCTGAAGGATCCGGATCACGGAATTTACCCCATGGTAACCTCATCCTCCACGCTGGCCGCCTATGGCGCCATCGGCGCAGGCATTCCGCCCTATGAAATCAGGCAGGTGGTTACCGTATGCAAGGCTTATTCCTCCGCAGTGGGCGCCGGCGCGTTTGTATCCGAAATTTTCGGGGAGGAAGCGGAGGAGCTCAGGCGAAGGGGCGGCGACGGCGGAGAATACGGCGCCACCACAGGACGTCCCCGCCGGATGGGCTGGTTTGACTGTGTGGCCTCCAGATATGGCTGCCGTCTCCAGGGAACTACGGACGTGGCCTTTACCGTTCTTGACGTGCTGGGCTATCTGGATGAGATTCCGGTGTGCACAGGATATGAGGTGGACGGCACGGTGACGGAGGACTTTCCGGTCACCTGGAAGCTGGAAAAAGCAAAGCCCGTCCTGGAAACGCTGCCCGGCTGGAAATGCGATATCCGGGGCATCAGGAAATATGAGGAACTGCCTGAAAACTGCAGAAAATATATTGAGTTCGTGGAAGCGCATATCGGCTATCCCATTACTATGGTGAGCAACGGCCCCGGCAGAGAGGATATTATTTACAGACAGAGCGCTCTTTGCAGATAACAGGAAAAACGGATGCTGCAGAAGCTGGAGTAATACAAGGTGTTTTATCATGAAACCAGCCGCGCGCAGGTGCTGGATTTGTTACGCAGGGAAGATAAGGCAGAGAGGGACGCGAATGATTCGTACGGTTATTTTTGACATAGGCAACGTGCTGACGGTTTTCGGCTGGAAAAATTTTATCCACAGCTTCGGTTTCCCGCCGGAAACCGAGGAAAGGGTGGGAAAGGCAACGGTGGACAATCCGTTCTGGCATGAGTTTGACAGGGGCTTTTTAAGCGATGACGAAATGCTGGCCGGGTTCATAAACAATGATCCTACCGTGGAAAAGGAGATACGCCAGATTTTTGTCAGCCTTCATGGCATTGTAACAAGGGCTGATTATGCGATTCCCTGGATTCAGAAGCTGAAAAGCGCAGGGTATCAGGTGCTTGTCCTCTCCAATTTTTCCGATAAGGTGAAACGGGACAACGAGGATGCCATGGATTTCCTTCAATATGTGGACGGCGGCATCCTTTCCTACCGGGACGGAGTTATCAAGCCGGATCCGGCGATTTACAGGCTTTTGCTTGGCAGGTATGACCTGAAAGCGGAAGAATGCGTGTTCCTGGATGATATACAGTCCAATCTGGATACGGCAGCCGGACTGGGCATACATACCATCCTTTTCCGGAGCCTGAAGCAGGCGCAGGAGGAACTTTTGCAGCTGGGTGTAGACAGCATATACTGATTTGCGGTAAAATAGATTCGTCAGGAGATTTACAGGTATCAGGAAAAAGCAGTAAAAACGGGCGGAGCGGCAAGGCTCTGCCCGAAAACAAAAAGGAAAGCCAGGCGGTATGGGATAGCAGCCTGGCTTTCTTTTTCAGTATTTATTTTCCGTTGGAATTATCCTGACCCTGCCTGCGTTCCTTAATCTTGCCGAACAGCCAGATATATATCCACAAAAGGATGGGAAGCCCGACCGTTGCCACCAGGCAGGCCTGGAACAGGCGGTCGGCACCCGGAAAGTTCAGGCATGCAACCACCAGCGTTGCCAGATAGAGCAGGAGCAGCAGGCCCACGCATACAAGGGCCGCAATCTGCTTTGGTGTTTTCTTCTTTTTATCCATTTCCATTTATCTCCTTAATCATCTGCGTCAATGGCTTTTTAATCATCTACATCGAATGCTTCCAGCTTGCTTTTTTTCGGAATCGGCTTGCTGTCGCCGTGCTTCACAAAAAGCATGGTGAAGAAGGCTGCCGTAACGAAAAGCGCGGCATAAGGGAACAAAGTATGATAGCCTACATGCTGGAGCAGGAAACCGGAAAGAATAGGGGTGACGATCTGCGCCGCCATGGAAAAGGTATAGTAAAATCCGGTAAATTTACCGATATCGCTGCCCTTGCTCATTTCAACCACCATCGGATAGGAATTGACATTGATGGCCGCCCAGGCCACGCCAACCAGGGCGAACAGGCCGTTGATCCATACATGGTATTCCTTTACGGTCGCGCCCAGGGCAAACATGGAGGCAAGCAGCACTATACCGCCCAGAATCGTTTTTTTACGCCCGATGCGGGAAGCAATGGCTCCCACAGGGATATAGGAGCAGATGGCTGCAATTGTGGCAACCAGCAGGCAGTTGGCAAAGCCGCCGCCCTGGATTCCCCAGTAAATCTGCGCATATTTGGAAAAAGCGGTAGTTACCGCATTGTAGCCCATGAACCAGAAGGAAACGGAAATCAGGATGAGTATCAGGCTCCTTTTTACTTCAGGAGGCATGGGAGCATTGGCGGTTTGCGTTTCTTCCACCGTACCCTCTGCAATATCCAGATCACGGTCGATTTTCTCACGTTCCTCACGCAGTGGATTTTCCTTTATTTTCCACAAAAGGAGCAGCACCGCGGCAACCATTACCAGTGCAACGATCAGGAAAATGGGAAGGTAATTGGGCTTGCCGTTTTTGGGTACCAGCGTGGAAATCAGGATCAGGGAAATCACGCCGCCAACCGCACCCATCAGGTTGATGATGGCATTCGCCTTGGAGCGCAGCGGCTTGGGCGTAACGTCGGGCATCAGGGAAACGGCAGGGGAACGGTAGCTGCCCATGGCAATCAGCGTAACGCACAATGCCACAACAAAAAGGGCCAGGGAACCGATATTATCCGCAAAGGGCAGGAAAAGCATGGCAATTACCGCCGCCGCAGTACCGCAGAGGATAAAGGGCGTACGTCTGCCCAGCTTCGTATGTACCTTATCGGACAGGCTTCCAAAAAACGGAAGCATAAAAAGAGCCAGGACATTGTCAATCGCCATAATTCCGCCGGAAATGGTGTCGCTGATGTGGAAGGTGTTTTTCAGAATCAGCGGGATGATGCTGTCGTAGAGCTGCCAGAAGGCGCTGATCGACAGAAAGGCCAGACCGACCAGAATGGTCCGTTTTGTGTTAAGCTTCATAGGTGATACCTCACTTTGCAAGTTTGCGGTCCCTGTGTGTGGGACGCTCTACTCCTATGATATATCAATACAACAAAAAGAGCAATGTTTTCGTGTGGAGGGCCAGGGCCTTTTGTGATGGATTTCAGCATTCCTGGATCGCTTTCTTATGGTCAGCGCGAAGCGCTGGTCTGCGCAGTAAATGCGCAGTCCTGTTTGAACTGTTACAAATTGTTCTTTGATGTCTGGTTTCTCTATGTGTTGCGCTTGCGGTACTTTGGTTTTATTATAAAATATGAAGAAGTGGTATGCGGTAAGCGGGAGTGGAATAGAAGTGGGGAAAAGGTATATGGTAAAGAACAAAGTGTAATATTGAGGGATAGGGAAGTGGAAAAGAATTTTTGGGGAGGTATTCTATGGAGTTAAGAACAGATGATAATAAGGGAAGACTGTGTGAATTTTTGCGGCGGAAAAGCAAAGTCCCCCCTACAGCACTGCTGCTGCAGGAGGGACTTTGAACTAGGGGAGGAATCCTCCCCGCAATGGGAGGATAAGTAATTATTTATCTTGCGTAATCATAAACCGGCGGCAGAGCCGCCTGGTTTATGAATCATCAAAGGAGGGGGTTCCGATGATATTAACAGTATGTCCCCGCATTGAAATAATATACACAGAAAATAAAAAAATTAAATTTGTATGGTATTGACTTTACCGATAAAATAGATTATGATTACTACAACAGAGAAAAATAAAAATATCATATGCTGCGGATACATGCCAGTGATTCCGGGAAACTTGTTTATTATTTGCTTTACCTTTGATATTATGCAAAGGAAGCAGAAAGAAGCTGATTATGTTCAGTGGATGAAAAACAGATAAATAGGTGGGATCATGGGCTATTTTTTTATATTTATATTTTACCGGTAAAGGAGAATGGCAATGGGAAATAGAGTCAGACTGATTGATATCGCTAATAAGGCGGGAGTGTCCAAAATGACGGTGTCCCTTGCGTTGCGTAATGATCCTTCCATCAGCAGGGAAACTACCAATATGATAAAGGAGATTGCGGATACGTTGGGATACGTGCCCAACCGAATTGCCAAAGGACTGGTAAACGGGCGGACGTATACGATTGCTGCGATAGTGGGCGGCGATATGCATGATGATTATCATAACCAGTTTCTGAAAGGAGCTACAGACTATGCGATGGGTAAGGGGTATACCCTGACGATTGCATTGACGGAAGGCGATAAGAAGCTGGAAACGGAAATTATTCGTAAATACCAGGAAATGGGAATAGATGGATATCTCGTATTTCATTGCGGGAGCAGTACAAATTATAAGAAGATGAAGGAACAGGGAATCCCTTTTGTTCTTTATACGAAATATTTTGAGGATATGGATTGTGATTACGTGACCTGTGATGATCTAAAAGGCGGATATGACATGACACGTTATTTTTTGGAACAGGGGCATGAAAGAATCGCTTACATATATGATAAGGGATTGAAAAATTCCTCCGAGGTAAAGAATAGATGCAGAGGGTATCAGAAAGCTATGGAAGAAACGAGTCAGGGATTTGAGGAAATCATGGTAATCCCTTATGATAATTCCCTTGACGGAAGAACGGTGGAGGAGAAGAATCCTGAGCTTATGGAGCTTCTGCATTCAGATAAAGTTCCTACAGCATTTTTTATCTGCAACGATGTGGTGGCGGCGGCTTTTCTGGCGGATATGAAAAGTTTGGGCTGCCGGATACCAGAGGATTTTTCTATTGCCGGTTATGAGGGGGTTTATTTGGGGGCTGTTTTGGATCCGCCTCTGACTACAATGTCTACCCCTATCCGGGATATGGGGAAAACGGCGTGCGAGCTGCTGATAAAGAAAATAGAAGGTAAAATTCAAAAGAATCAAATATCTAGGATTAGTATGGAGCCGGTACTGACGATTCGGAAATCTGTGAAGAGAAGGGAGGAATTGGAGTAGGATTCACGGAATCGTGGCTTATTACTATAGAACAGAGTGCGGAAGAGGGACAGGAAGGCAGTAATAAAATAAACTGTCTTATAAAAAACATACCCACACCTGCTGGCACAGGATGTGGATATGCCATAACAAATCAACTACGAGAGTATTCTAACATATTTACCATAATATGTATAGAAGTTATGGAAAAGAAGTCCTGTACTTCCAGTTTTTAAATTTTAACGGGAGGTATGTATATGTTAAGAAAAGTGTTGGGGATTGTATGTGCATGTATATTGGCAGCCGGTTTGACTGTGGGCTGCGGCGCAACAGGGAAAAGTTCGGAATCAGCGGATACAGGAGGAGCGCAGGAAAATGCTGCTGTGATATCCGAAGCTGCCGAAACGCAGAAAGATACCGTACAGTCAGAAAAGAGCGGGGACAGCAGTTCAAAAGAAGCTTCTTCTCAGGAAAACAATAGTGTAATGTCCCGTAAGGCCGAAGGTCAGACCATAGTGGTATGGGGATGGGATTTGCCTGAGTTTAATAAGAAAATTGAGGACTATGTAAAGGAAGCATCTGGGGTTACGGTCAATGGCCAGACTATGGCCAGAGAAGATGAAGTCTCCAAATTGACTGTGGCGGCTGCAACAGGAAATGGACTGCCGGATGGTTTCAAGCTGGGAAATGAAGATATTCCGCGGCTTGTAGCTCAAAATGCTATCAGGGATATTACAGATTTGGTGGAGCCCTATAAAGATTGTCTTCCTCAGGTGGCATGGGACATGGTTACCTATGAAGGAAAGATTTGGGGAATTCCTGCAAACAGCCCGGCAGGCGGAATGTTCTACCGATATGACGTTCTGGAAAAATACGGAATTAACCCGGAGGAACTGACTACCTGGGATAAATGGCTGGAGGCCGGCAAAAAAGTGGTGGAAGAAAGCAACGGCGAGGTAATGTGGTTCAATGCACCGAAAAATAAGGTGGGAGTTCCGTTGGATATGACTATTTTCCAGCAATATGGGGCGCAGATACTGAATTCGGATCATAAGGTAGCAATCAATTCCCAGAACTACAAAGATGCCCTTTCCCTTCTCCAAGAGATCAGAGACGCAAAAATCAGCGCGCCCATTGATGACTGGAGCGCGCCCTGGTATCAGAGTATGAAGGACGGAACAGTTGCCTGCTATGGAAACGGCACCTGGTTTGTACAGACCCTCATCCAGCAGGCTCCGGATACTCTGGGCAAATGGTATTTTACACCTTTTCCTGCGGTAGAAGAGGGCGGAGACAGGTACCCTAATTTCGGCTCCACCGCCTGCTTTATCAGTTCTCAGACAAAAAATGTGGACGCCGCTTTTGAATGGTGCAAAGCATGGACGCTGGACGAGAAAGGCTCTCTGGAAATCGGTTTGAAAGAATTAGGGGTTTCCGTGGTAAGCAATGCAGCGCTGGAAAATGAATATGTAAATCAGCCGCATGAATTTTTTGCCAAGGATCAGGCATATTGGAAACTGGCTACACAGGCTTTTTCCAATTCCACCTATGTTCCTCCCTTCTTTGCGGATTCTTCCGAAGCGGATTCCATCTGGCAGCGATATTATGAGCAGTGGTGGCTTGGAAAAATGGACGCAGATACCGCTTTAAGCAGTGCGGAGGAAGAGATCAAAACAAAGCTGAAACTGGAATAAGGAATTTTAATTTTGGGACGGCAGGCCTGTCACCTGCTGTCCGTCTCTCAAATCGAGGAAAAGAAATATGAGTACAGCAAAAAAACACAGCGGCATAAAAAAAAGCCGCGTTCCCTATCTTTTTATTGCGCCCTTCTTTCTCACATACATTGCATTTCAGCTGTTCCCTCAGCTTTATTCTCTGTGGCTATCCGTATTTGATGTGCGGTTCGGCTCAGATTTTACATTTGTAGGTTTACAAAATTATTGCGATGCCCTGAAGGACCCTATCTTTTGGGACAGTTTGAAAAATACGGCAATATTTTGGGTTTGTACACTTCCTGTGCAACTGGTAATTGCGTTTATCATCGCATCATTTATGGTAAGTCTGGCACCCCGGCTGCGCGGTATGCTGTCCGGTGTCTTTTACCTCCCAACAGTAACGAACTTGGTAGCGGTTATACTGATCTTCCAGCTGATGTTCGACGAAAATTTCGGTATTCTGAATTTCCTTTTAAATGCTTTGGGGATAAATGGTGTGTCATGGCTTACGGATCCTGTCTGGGCAAAAATCTCCACGATTATACTTATTATCTGGAGAGGCATGGGGTATTACGTGGTGTATACGCTGGCCGGTATGATGGGAATCGATCAATCTTTGTATGAATATGCGAGATTGGAAGGCGCGGGATATTTTCAAAAACAGTTTTATATTACGCTCCCGTCCATGCTTCCGATACTGCTTTTTCAGGCATTTTCCGGGACCATTGCAGGCTGGAATATTTTTCAGGAGCCGTTTTTGCTGTTTAACAAGGCTGGGGCAGCTTTAGGAAACGGCGGGCCTTTGGGTGCGTGCCGGACCTCTGCAATTTATATTTATTCAGAAGGATTTGCGAATCTGAAATATGGATATGGAGCGGCGATGTCATTGATCGTAGCTGTAATAACAACGGTTTTTGCCGTGCTGCAGTTCAAACTGTTTCGGGAAGACAGGGAGGTGAAATGATGAATAAAAAAAGAAAAATACATAATTGGGTTATTGGTATTTTGCTGGGAGCAATAGCCGCAATTTCCTTGTTTCCTTTCTATTGGAATCTTGTTTCGGCTTTCAAGCCGGTTTCGGAAATATTCACCTATCCTCCAAGTCTGATTCCCAATCTTTTTACACTGGAAAATTTCCAGCGCCTGCCGGTTTACTTTCCCTGTTTTGTCCGAAATATACTGAACAGTTTTCTGATTGCGGTTATTATACCAGTGCTGCAGCTTTTCTTTAATTCTCTGGCAGGGTACGCTTTTGCAAAGTTTCGGTTTCGGGGAGATAAAATTTTATTTGGGGCTGTATTGGGAACCATGCTGATACCTTCAACAGCAGGTTATATTCCCCAGTTTCTGGAAATGTCCAGACTGCGGCTTACAGACACTTATCTGGCTATTATTCTTCCTGCAATGGCCGGGGCATTTGGTGTATTCTTATTTCGTCAGGCCATGTATTCCGTTCCGGATGAATTACTGGAGGCATCCAGGATGGACGGTGCGGGAAGCTTTCGTTCTTACTGGCTGGTAGCGCTTCCACTGATTCGGCCGATGATGATAACAGTGTATATTAATGGATTTATTACTACGTGGAATGATTATTTTTGGCCGTTTATTGTTCTCAGTACGGAATCAAAGCTGACCTTCCCGGTGGCATTGGCAGGAATTCAGGGACAGATGTTTGAGACACCATGGGGAACAATAATGGTAGGAGCATTAATTATATCGGTTCCTACTTTGATAATTTATGCAAGTCTTTCCAAATACATAGTTCCGGATATATTTGCCGGAGGAATTAAGGGCTGAAAACTGATTAAATGGAAATGAGAGGATATAACTATGGAATTAAACAATATAGGGATGGGACTGGGAAATATTGCACTTATGTCTGATGCAAAATCGCGTTCCATCAGCGCAGAAAATTTTACAGGGGAAAAAGGAATGGGCGGAAAAGCGTTGGAAGGCGTGGGTGCGTCCTGTGCGCGTGAACTGGGGCAGGGCTGGAAAGTTTCGCCTGCAATTTTTCTGGGAGCAAAAAGCTCCTTTGTCCTGGCAGAGATTGATGGACCTGGATGGATACAGCACATGTGGATGACCTGTGCGCCTGAATTATGGAGGAGCATTATTCTCCGGATTACCTGGGATGAGGAAGAAACGCCGTCCGTGGAGTGTCCGCTTGGGGATTTTTATTGCTGCGGTTGGTGCGAAAGAACGATTGTAAACGCGCTGCCAGTGGCTGTAATGACTGCAGGGGGGATGAACAGCTATTGGCCGATGCCATTCAGAAAACGGGCCAGGATTACTGTGGAGAACATCGGAAGCAGGGATATTCCGCAATTCTTTTTCCAGATAGATTATTCTCTGGCCGAAGTGCCGGATAATGCTGCGTATTTTCATGCTCAGTGGAGAAGAAGCAATCCTCTTAAATATATGGACGTGCATACAATTCTGGATGGGGTAAAAGGTAAAGGACAGTATGTAGGAACGTATCTGGCATGGCAGACCAACAGCAATGGCTGGTGGGGAGAAGGAGAAATGAAGTTTTATATGGATGGCGATAAGGAATTCCCTACGATTTGTGGAACAGGAACAGAAGATTATTTTGGCGGAGCGTGGGCTTTTGAGGGAAATAATTCTCAGTATGGGGATTATACTTCGGCATTTCTGGGCTTTCACCAGGTAATTAAACCGGATGGCTTCCTGAAGGGAAATACAAGATTTGGAATGTACCGGTTCCATGTGCCGGATCCGATCCGTTTTGAAGAGGAACTGAAGGTAACAGTACAGGGATTGGGCTGGCGTTCGGAGGGAAGATATCTGCCTTTGCAGGATGATATTGCTTCTGTGGCCTATTGGTATCAAAGTGAACCGCATCAGCCATACCCTTTTATAGGTACCGTAAATGATTTGGAAGTGATATAGGAGGAAGTCTGAGATGAAATATAAGATGCTTGAACATGCGTCAATGGCAGAAATGAAAGAAAAGCATCCGGATTGGATATGGAACCGAAGCGATACTCATGTAATATTGGGCGTTCCCGGAACACTGGACGCTTTCAAGACACCTGTGGAACCGGGAAATTCTTTTTCCCCTGGTCCTGGTACTTATGGCATATCTTCCTGGATATATGAGGATGGGGTTCTGTATGCCCCGGAAAATATGCCTCTTACGGATTTGGAATGGAAATTTGAAGCAGGTCATCTGCCGGTATTGACGTCCTGTTTTAAATGCGGGAAGGTACGGGTGACTTCCCGTCTTTTTACAGAGGGAGATACGCAAATCAGTGATATCAGGGACTATTACAGGATTGAGTTAACGAATTCCAGCGAGGAAACGGCACAGGGCAGTTTGTTTATCCCTATTCGTTCCTTCGGGGCAGCAGGAGGAGCCATTCACAGCTTGAAAAGCAGTACCCACTGCGTCAAAATAAACGGTGCTCCTGTGTTTGTTATGGGAAAAGAGCCGGAACAGTTCCGAACGGTGAGTTATGCAAAAACTGGAAAAGATATTTCCTGCTATCTGAAAAAAGGACAGCTTCCCGGACAATGGGAAACAGAGGATGCTTCCGGCTGGGCCAGCGGTGTACTTGTCTATTCATACTGCCTGAAGCCGGGGGAAAGCGGCATTTATGATTTTATGTGCAGGCTGCATGCGGGACACTGGATGGTTGGAAAGAATCTTTCCTATACGGAAGAAATCCATTGGGAAGAGACAAAAGAGCGCCTGCTCACTTTCTGGAAAAAGAAACTTAAAATAGGCTTGCAGCTGCCGGATAAGAGATTTACGGATGCATTTTACTGCCAGCTGGTGCATTTGTATATGTTTACGGTTCATGATGATCCGCGCATTTCTCCTGTTTCCTATCCACTCTGGTGGCTTCGTGACGGAGCATATGTGGTGAATGCGCTGAACAAAGGAGGAATGCACGAATTTTCGGAGGCGTCCTGCAGGGGAATTGCTCAAAAGTATGCATTTGGTGGCTTTGGATCGGAGGGAGATGCTCCCGGAGAAATCATATGGATTCTGTCAGAACATTATCTGTTGACACGGGATCAGGAATACCTGGAGGATATGTATCCCCACATAAGAAAAAAGGCGGAATTTTTGCTTCGTATGCTGGAAACCGATAAACCGGTAAAGATTCATACAGAATTCACTACTCCGCAGATGATGCTGGAACCAAACCTTGATATGATGTGTCTTCCTGCGGCGGAAGGGCTGATACAGGGCAGGATGGATAATCATTATCCAATAATCTGGGTAAACTCCTTTGCCTATCTTGGGCTTAGCAGAGCTGCACTTTGTGCCGAAGCAGCCGGGTATGGGGAAGAAGCGAAAAAATGGAAGGCTGCGGCCGAAAAGCTGAAAGCTGCAATCAAAAGGAAATCTTCCCAGATTTTCGGGCAGAATGACAGGGATGTAAACTGTGCTTTCTGGCCTGCGGGCTGGGCTTCTGTTGCAGATAAGGAAATTCTTGATAAATTTGATGAATTTTGGGAAAACGTAAGATGTCCCGGGGGAGTGCACCATCCGGAACCGTTATGGACGTACTTCGAAGCCGGCCAGGCTCATAACCAGCTGCTGACAGGCAGAAAAGACAGGGCATGGGTATCTATTGAAATGTTTTTATCCACCCATACCGCACCAGGACTATATACCTATCACGAAGGGGAAAATGACGAAAATTCGGCGCAGCTTTGGCAGCGGACAAGAGGCTGGGATGACATTAATTATGTAACCCCTCATGGATGGACTGCTGCGGAAGTATTCCTTCTTTTAAGGGACTGTCTTATTCGTGAAGATGACGGGACGCTGCTGATTGGTTCCGGGATACCGGAAAGCTGGCTGAAGGAAGATTTTGAAGTACAAAATATCCCGACATATTATGGCCCGGTTTCCTTCCGCTATTCGGCGCGACAGAACTGTCTGGAAGTTGAAACGCAGGCGGATAAAGTGGTTTCCTGTCTGCCTGAGGATATTCAGCTTATTCGGACGCAGAAACCGTCATGATTAATGGAAGTTTGCCGTCGAAATCCTTTTGAAAATAACCTTAAACCACCGTCAGAAATGGTGTGGCACATCATCAAATAATTTAAAAAGCACAACACACCACCAGACAGGCGGCGTTTCTTACTTTCCCATGAAAGATAAGGAACGCCGCTTTTTTAGGTACTCATGCCATTCGGTAGGGGCAAAATTTGCTGCATTTTGCCGTTCATCTTTGTTTGGGGATGTGATTACACATATTAAAACATTAACAGTAATAAAGCATATTGTTCATATCAGTTTTATTGATTTTGTTCGGCAGTCCGTATATAATTGGCGATATAAAACAGAAATGACAATTAGTATATGGATTATACAACTGCCCCGGAAGCTGCGATAAAATGGGGTATTTCAGAACGACGCGTACAGAAGCTCTGCGAGGATAACAGAATACCGGTTATTGAGCGTATCAGCCATATATGCCTGATACCAAAAGACGCGGAAAGCCCCGCTGACGGGCAACGAAATGAATCTTTCAGAGGAAAGGAGTAAATTTGTATGGCTACTATTTTGATTGCAGAAGATGAAAAAAATATGCAGGATATTATTGTAGAATATATGAAGCGTGGCGGCCATTCCTGCATTACGGCAGACGACGGCATTGACGCTGTTACGATTTTGAAAAACAATCCCGTGGATTTGGCGATTTTAGATATTATGATGCCGCACCTGGACGGCTTTTCTGTCTGTAAGATAGCGAGAGAAATGTATAATTTCCCTATCATTTTTCTTACGGCAAAGGAGGGGGAGGGTGACAAGTTAAAGGGCTATGATTACGGCGCCGATGATTATATGACAAAACCGTTTAGCCCCAAGGTGCTGTTAGCAAAGGTCAATGCCTTGCTACGCCGTTCCTCGTCTGAAAATACCCAGGAAACCTTAACTGTCGGCGATCTGACTTTAGCAACGGCTTCACACAGCGTTATTGCAGCGGGCGACGATATTGACTTAACCTATAAGGAGTTTGAGCTATTGCGTTTTTTCATGCAGAATAAAAATCAAGTGTTTTCCCGCGAACAACTGTTAAACCGTATTTGGGGATATGATTTCGGGGGAAATACCCGGACAGTGGATACACACATCAAGACTTTGCGTCAAAAGCTTGGTGCGCAGGGGCATCATATCGTTACGTTGATACGTTCCGGCTACAAGTTTGAGGTATGACGATGAAAAAGATAAATGCGTGGTTTGGATTGAATACGGTTCGGAAAAAAGTGCTGCTGCTTTCAAAATTAGCGGGCGGCATTATCGTCTTTTTTTATGTTTTTACATCGGAATTACCAACCAATCGAAGCATAGCCTTTGTTATTTGGTTTGGGCTATTGGTGGCGGTTATCATCGGCGTGGACGCTATGCTGGGGCGTTTTATTTCAAAGCCGCTCGATGAAATCAACCGCACGGCGAGGCAAATGGCAAAGTTAGATTTTTCAGCGCATTGCAATATACACGCGGAGGATGAATTTGGAGAGCTTTCACAAAACCTGAATACAATGTTTTCTAATCTGGGGGAAGCTCTTGAAAAACTGGAAGCAGCCAATAAGCAGCTTGAAAAAGAAGCGACGAAGCAGCATTTACTATTGACGCAGAGAAAAGAATTGGTTGACAGCTTATCCCATGAAATGAAAACGCCGCTTGGCCTTATCCGCGCCTATGTTGAGGGGCTGAAAGAGGAAACCGATGAACAGAAAAAACAGCATTACATGGAGGTTATCTTATCTGCAACAGACCGCATGAATACTATGATTGTTTCCCTGCTTGATTTGTCTGCATTGGAAGCGGGGGCCGCAAAGCTGTCAGAGGAACGCTTTGACTTTATAGAGCTGGCCGAAACCGTCGCCGGACGTTTACTGATAGACACACCAAATGCAAATTACCGTTTTACTTATGAACTGCCGGACGAAAAAGCCTTTATTTATGCCGATAAATACCGCATGGAGCAGGTCCTTAATAATTTGATACAAAATGCAAAAAACCATGTTTGTGATAGCGGTGAAATTCATTTATCTGTTATCCGGAGGGAAAGTAAATTGCGGTTTTCAATCTTCAATCAAGGGGAACAGATACCGCCGCAGGATATTCCAATGATTTGGGAGAAATTTTACCGCGGAAAGTCCTCACAAAATAACACCTTTAACAGCTCCGGCCTTGGCCTTTCTATCGTCGCTCAAATCCTGTCCATGTGTGAAACGGACTATGGTGTTGAAAACAAACCAAACGGTGTTGAATTTTATTTTGATTTCTCCATAATTGCATAAAGCCGAAACGAGGAAACGCCTTGCTCTTAAATGAAGCAGGGCATTTTTATTTCACACCGATTTCACAGCCGCCACACTTCGATTTCATCGCATTTTCATAGACTGACCTTATTAAAACAGATAGGAGGAAAAGGATATGTTTTTAGGATTGGAATGGTATTGGTGGCTGGTTATTATCGTGGTGGCAATCTCTCTTCCATTCAAAGTTAAATTTATGAATTGGTGGAGCAAACGCCAGAAAGAACAAAAAGATAAGCGAAAAGACAAATGGGGTGATGAAGAATGATTGAGGTTGAAAATTTAACTTTCTCATACCAGAAACAAAAACAAACCCTGCATGGGTTGACCTTTTCCGTAGCTGACGGTGAGATATTCGGATTTTTAGGCCCGAATGGTTCCGGAAAGTCTACCACACAGAAAATTTTGACGGGCATTCTACAAGGATATGGGGGAAATGTCCGCCTTTTCGGTAAGGCTTTGGGGTCTCAGCAAAAGAACTTTCGGGAGAAAATCGGTGTGCTGTTTGAATTTCCATATCTCTACACGAATTTAAGCGCACTCGACAATCTGCACTATTTTGCTTCATTTTATCCTGCAGACAGCCGGCGCGACATAAACGAACTGTTGGAGCTGTTGGAGTTTAAAAAGGACTTCTTGAAAAAGCCTGTATCTTCCTGCTCCAAAGGAATGCGGCAGCGTGTTAGCATGGCACGGGCGTTACTGAACAATCCGCAGCTTTTGTTTTTAGATGAACCGACAAGCGGACTTGACCCGCAGGGCGCGGTACTGTTCCGGGGGATCATTGAGGAAGAACGGAAAAAAGGCACAACGGTTTTCCTGACTACTCATAACATGATGGATGCGGATTTGCTTTGTGACAGGGTAGCTTTTATCGCTGACGGTGAAATAAAGGCAATCGACACGCCGAAAAAGTTAAAAGAAGAAAACAGCAATCATCAAGTCGAAATTAATTATGTATATCAGGGAAAGCACGGTACAGCAGTCATTGAAATGCCAGAGCTGAAGGCGGGTATTCCGTTCCCATATGACGAGATCATCAGTATTCATTCCAAAGAACCAACGCTTGAAGATATGTTTATCCAGTATACAGGGAGGGGGTTGACATAATGTGGAGAAGGTTTCTTGCTTTGCTGAAAAAGGACTTTAAACTGATGTTATCAGGCAGGTTTTTCCTGCTTGCGCTTGGCTCCCTCATTCTGTATTCGTGTTACATTAATTTTGTCTATATAAACCTGGATCAGAACATATATCCGGTGTATCTCTATGATCCGCTCCATACGCAAAGTACAGCGTCCGCTGAAATAACAGAAGTTGACAGTATAGAGAAATTGCAGGCAGAAAGCAGGGACGGTTATGCCGTCGGCATTGACGCTTCCAATGGAACGCCGGAAATTATTATGGTTTCATCTGGCATAGACAGTACGGACAGATACCGTGCCGCATATGCAAACTTTTTGCTGTCCCCCAAATTGCATACTGCGGCAGAGATAATCGGACAGGATAACAAGGAAATGAAAAACCGCAGGGAAATCACTTGTGAATTTCTGTTTTTTGAATTAACGGCGGTCGGCTTCTTAGGACTTGCTTCCCTGCTGTTCAAAGAAAAACAAATGGGGCTTATCCGCGTCCACGGGGTGCTGCCTGTGGGCAAAACGGCGTTTATCGTCTCGAAGTTAGGTCTGTTTCTGCTGTCCGACCTTGTATTTGCAACACTTTTGACCGTCATAAATTTAGGCATTCCAATGGGGCTGTCCGTGTTGCCGCACGTTTTACTACAAACGGGTATTTTGTCCATGTTTATGGCATTGGCAGGGTTTTTTTGCGCGATGCTGCTGCCCGGTTTCAGGCAATTTTCTTTACTGTATCTTGTTTTGGCGGTTTTTATTACAACTCCCGTATTTCTTGCGGGACAGACGGGGATTGCCTGGGATTGGATAAAGTATCACCCCATGTATCCTCTGTTTATGGCAATGAAAAATGCGTATTGGGGTGTATCGGCTGCAAATGGCATTTACTATACAATTTGCGGACTGACAATGATAGCGTTGTTCCTGCTTGTACGCCGTGTGCTTCTCTGTGAAATGGCAAAGGAGGGATAACATGAAAGGATTAAGGTATCAGCTTAAAAATATCCGGCGGGACAAAATGTGTATTCTCTCCTTTTTGCTGCCTGTTATTGTTGGATTTGTTATCAATCTGCTTTCTGGGGTGAGCCTTTCATCTTTGGGCGAAACAGCATTTTGCATTTTGGAAAATGACCTCACGAATGACACAATAGAATGGTTGCAGACAAACGGCAGCGTTACAGTATTCCCCGATATGATATCTTTGGAAAAGGCTGTCAATGACCCTGCGACACAAGCGATTGGCGTACTGCAAGACAGGAATGGAATTAAAACGCTGCTGTCAGGCGACGAGCTGCAAGTAAATACAGTGATTGGCAACACACTCCCTCAGCTTTACGCGGAAAGGGAAAACATGGCTTTATCTCAAACAACTATTATCCCTGCTGCGGACAACAACGATGGCCTTAAATCCCTGTTGATAGTAATTACAATGGTTACGGCTATGTTTATGGGCTGCACCTTTAACGCCATGAGCATAATCAGTGAAAAGGAGGACGGCATTGCCTTTATCAACGAAGTTTTGCCTATGGCAAAATGGGAGTATATGTTTCAAAAAATCACGTTAGGATTTTTGGGCGGTATTTTATCTGCGATTATAACAGCCCTCGTCTGTATGAAAATTACTGTCAGCGGGATTCTGCCGCTGCTGTTAATGATTGTCTTGTCAGCGTTTATTGCCGCGTTAGCCGGGTTGTTTATAGGACACTTTTCAAATGGCCTTATGGCAGGCATTGTATATATCAAGATTGTAATGATTTTGTTCCTTGCCCCGCCTGTTTTATTTTATCTGGCTGTCCCCATGGGCAGTATTACACATGCCTTATCGTATCTGCTGCCGTCCAGCGCAACCTTTTATGGATTAATGGACTTACTGACTGGGAAAATGCAGGATATATGGATAAACATAACAGTTTTGTCAGCACATTGCCTTGTATGGCTTTTGTTATTCTTCATTACAGCGCATGGCAAACGAAAAAAGGTACTGACGCAATAGCACGTAAAACCGTTGCCTGCCATTAGATCTGTAACGGCGCGAAGTAAAGGCGGCGGCTTTAAAATAACAATTAAAGCCACTGTTTATCTTTTAAAAGAAATCATATGGAACTTTCCTGTATATGTCGCGCGGCATGGGAAGTCTGGCTGGACTTTATGGGAATTTTGTTATATACTATTTCTATTCTGAGCGAAAGCAAGGAAAATATGCGGTAAATCCTGCAGCAGTATGTTCCGTATTGGAAGGTGCTGAATAAAGTGAGCCGGATATAACCGGTGAAAATACACGGATGAGGTGATAAGAAATGGCATTATTAGAACAGTGGAGATCAATGGCTTATTCCGAAACGGCCAACAAGGGAGATTTGCAGAGGCTCTGGGCTGCTTATTTTGAAAAGGAAAAAGAGATTTACGCCCAGCTTTTAAAGAACCCTGACGAGGTGGTTAAGGGAACTGTAAAGGAACTGGCTGAAAAGTATGATGTGGATATCATGACGATGACCGGCTTCCTGGACGGAATCGACGAAAGTCTGGTGGAATCCAACCCTATCGAGGAGATGGAAGAGGATACCGAGGTAAACCTGGGATTCGATAAGGCCCTTCTTTATAAAAATATGGTTGCGGCCGGCGCTGACTGGCTGTATGAGCTGGAAGAGTGGAACGATATTTTTGATGAGGAGACGAGAAAAGCGCTTTACAAGGAGCAGAAGTCTTCCACAACTATCGTAAAGGATAAAAAGGTTTATCCCAATGATCCCTGTCCCTGCGGCAGCGGAAAGAAGTATAAGAAGTGCTGCGGTAAGAATAAATAAGGATGGGAACGGAAATGGAAAGCAGAGTGCAGGATGCGGTTATGCTGTTTGAATCAGGGTTTAACTGTGCGCAGTCCGTCTTTGCCGCTTATGCGGACCTGTTCGGGATGGACAGGGAGACGGCGCTTAAGCTGGCCTGCCCTATGGGAGCGGGCGTCGGGCGTATGCGTGAGGTTTGTGGAACGGTTTCCGCCATGGCGATGCTGTCAGGGCTGAAAATGGGGAATACGGATCCTTCCGATGAAGAAGCCAAAACGCGTTCCTATGAAATCGTCCGGAAAATGAGCGATGCTTTTCGTGAAAAAAGGGGCAGTATTATCTGCCGTGAGCTTCTCGGGATGCCGGCGTCTGTAACGGAAAGCGCCAGACCTTCCCAGCGGACCGCTGCGTATTATGCCACACGCCCCTGCAGCCATATCGTGGCGGAAGCGGCGCGGATTGTGGAAGAGATGCTTTTGGAAGATGTAAATGAACAGGTAAGATGAACGAATAAGATGTATAGATAAGAAGTATAAAAAAGTGTAGATAAGACCCGACCGGCTCCGTGCATTGTGGAAATGTACGGAGCCTTTTTCTGTGCAAAAACTGAAAAACAGGAGCCAAAAAGCAGGTAAAGCAATTAAAATAATCAAACCGTTATGGCAATGCTACATTACCCTGAATATTTGCCGGAATCCGTTGACATTTCCATTCTATTAGAGTAGTATGAAAATATATTCTACTTAAGTAGAACAGACCCATGCCATAACATAATATTACAATAAAAACCGATATTGCAGAATATCACAAGATTAAGCTGATTGGAGGAAAGACATGAAACGATTTATGAAAATAGCCTGCCTGGTTTGTATACTGTCTCTGTGCGCCGCCTGCGGCGGCACAGAAAATGCGGAGGGCTCCCACGGAAAGGAGGCGCCAGCCTTTACGGACAGCTTGACCAAGGATGGGACCGGGATCGCCCGTCAGGCGGAAGCCGCGGCGGATATGGTGGAATACTATAAAAACCGATACATAGAGTTGGAGGAGAATTTTGCCGATATCCGCTGGTATGACGGCAGTAAGATGAAACAGACACAGAAAGACCGTCTTGCGGGATGTATACCCAACATCACTTATAATGAAGAAACTGTTTTTCCCAAGGAGCTTGAGAAGGAGTTTCCGGCGCAGCTGATTCTGGAGAAGGGCAAGTCTCCGGGATTGGGCATGGAGTCCCTCCATGAACAGGGAATTACAGGAAAAGGAGTGGGGATAGCAATTATTGATCAGGTCCTTTATACCGGGCACCCGGAATATGCTTCCAATCTGGCTCTTTATGAAGAAATGCATGTGGTTCCGAACCAGTCCGGTTCCATGCACGGTGCGGCGCTGGCTTCGATTTCCGTAGGCAAAACCTGCGGCGTGGCGCCGGATGCCACCCTGTATTTCTGGGGTATGGATAATGTGAAAAGCTGGGACAGGGAAGACGACGGGAACGTGGCCTGGAAGGAATTCGCCCGCGTTATTGAGCGTGTAATAGAGTTGAACCGCACTCTGCCGGAAAATGGAAAAATCCGTGTTATCGCTATCTCAAGAGGCTATAATTTTACAGGCAATGAAGAGGTGGACGCAGAGCTTCAGGTAATGCTGGATGCCATTCACCATGCCAGTGACGAGGGCATATTCGTGATTACCACATCTACGGAGATGAATTATGATTTCTTTGAGGCTTATGGGACGGATGCGCCCTTTGCAGGGCTTGGGAAGCTGGATCCGCTGGGGGATCCGGATTCCCCGGACACCTATACGCTGGGAAGCTGGCAATGGGAAAGTGCTGAAATGTTTGAAAAAAGCCTTCTTGTTCCCATGGACGGCAGGACTACGGCGGACATGTCGGGAGATACCTATGTATATTATGCCGACGGCGGCTGGAGCTGGACCGTGCCTTACATAGCCGGTGTGTATGCGCTCTGCGCCGGGGTAGACCCCGATATTACGCCGGAAGCATTTTACGATGCGGCTGTGAAAACAGCGACCGTAATTACCCGTTCGAAGGAAGAAGGCGGAAAAGAATACACCTTCCATATGATGAACCCGCCCGCCTTGATTTCCGCCTTGCAGAAAAATGCTTAGGCTGCTTCCCTTCATGGCCTCCGTCCCATTTTTTCCAGGTATGGGGCGGAGGCCGGGCAATTTTCAAATACGCTGTAGCATGTGTTAAATATGATAAACATAATCCCCGCCTGCTCAGGAGCAGCCTGAAATCTGCACAGACACCCCTGCAAAACCGGGCTTTATGAGAACAATTATATACAAATTTTCACATATCTGACCATAGCCTCCGGACGCCCCAGCCGTTATAATAAATATGATGAAGCATTCGGGGGAACGGGGAGGCTCAGGCAGCGCCCTTCCTTCTGACGATACGCGCGGCGAAGGCCGCATGCGCGCAAAGGATGCGCAGATGGGAGCAGATATGCAGTACGGACATTTTGACAATGAAAAAAGAGAATATGTGATTGACAGAGTGGACCTGCCCACCTCCTGGACCAATTACCTGGGACTGAAGGATATGTGTGCGGTGGTGAATCATACGGCAGGCGGCTATATGTTTTACAAAACGCCGGAATACCACAGAATCACCCGCTTCCGGGGAAACAGCATTCCTATGGACCGTCCCGGACATTATGTGTACATAAGAGACAATGCGGACGGGGATTACTGGAGCATTTCCTGGCAGCCCGTGGGCAAGAGCCTGGAGGAAGCGAAGTATAGCTGCCGCCACGGCATGTCCTATACGGTATATGAAAGCGAATATAAGGACATTGCGGCAAGCCAGAAGCTTTCCATCCCGTTGGAGGATCCGGTGGAGCTGTGGGATGTGAAGCTTAAAAACAACAGCGACAGAGTGCGCGAGCTGAGCGTTTTTTCCTATTGTGAGTTCTCCTTCCACCATATCATGATAGACAACCAGAATTTCCAGATGAGCATGTACTGCGCCGGTTCTTCCTATGAAGACGGCATTATAGAACATGATCTTTTTTATGAAGAGTTCGGCTTCCAGTATTTTACCGGGAATTTTGAGCCGGACGGCTTTGACTGCCTGCGGGATAAATTCATCGGCCCCTACCGGACGGAGGATAACCCCATTGCAGTGGAAAAAGGGCAGTGCGGCGGCTCCTTTGAACTGGGCAACAACCATTGTGGCAGCCTGCAGAAGAACATCACCCTGGCGCCCGGAGAAGAAATCCGTCTTGTTTTCATGCTTGGGGAAGGAAACCGGGAAGCAGGACGCAGGATGCGGGAAAAATACAGCAGCACGGCTGCGGTGGATCTTTCCTATGCCGACCTTAAAAAATACTGGAACAGCAAATTTGACAAACTCCAGATTCAGACCCCCAATGAGGGTATGAACACTTTGATCAATACATGGACTCTGTATCAGGCGGAAATCAATGTGATGTTTTCACGGTTCGCTTCCTTCATTGAAGTGGGAGGAAGAACCGGCCTGGGCTACAGAGACACGGCACAGGATGCCATGACCATACCTCACTCCAATCCCGGTAAATGCAGGCAGAGGCTGGAGGAGCTTTGCAGAGGTCTGGTGTCAGATGGTTATGGACTGCACCTTTTCCAGCCGGAGTGGTTTGTTCCCGACAACGAGGTCAAGCCTTTCAAATCCCCCACAGTCATCCCCACGCCGAATAAGGATGACTATGTGCATGGCCTCGCTGACGCCTGCTCGGACGATGCCCTCTGGCTGGTGTCCTCCCTTGTTGAATATATCAGGGAAACCGGAGAATTTGATTTTGCGGACGAAATCCTCACCTACGCGGACGGCGGGGAAGGAACCGTTTATGAGCATATGAAAAAAATCCTGGATTTCAGTGCGAAGCAGGTAGGCGCAACCGGCGTCTGCAAGGGGCTCCGCGCGGACTGGAACGACTGCCTGAACCTGGGCGGCGGCGAAAGCGCGCTGGTATCCTTCCTCCATTACTGGGCGCTGTGTAATTTTATAGATCTGGCCTCCTTCCTGGGAAGAAAAGAGGATGTAGCTACCTATACGCAGATGGCGGAACGGGTAAAAGAGGTATGCAACAAAGAGCTGTGGGATGAGGAATGGTTCATCCGCGGCATCACCAAAAACGGAAGAAAGATCGGAACGAATCAGGATAAGGAAGGCAAGGTGCATCTGGAGTCCAATTCCTGGGCGGTGCTTTCCGGAGCAGCCAACCCGGAAAAAGGGAAAAAAGCCATGGACAGCGTGGATAAATACCTCTACACCCCTTACGGCATCCAGTTAAATGCCCCCTCCTATACGGTCCCTGATGACGATATCGGCTTTGTAACCAGGGTTTACCCCGGCCTGAAGGAAAACGGCTCCATTTTTTCCCACCCCAATCCCTGGGCATGGGCGGCGGAATGCGTACTGGGACGCGGCGATCGGGCCATGAAGTTCTACGACGCCCTCTGCCCCTACTATCAGAACGACAAAATTGAAATCAGGGAAGCGGAGCCCTATTCCTACTGCCAGTTCATTATGGGCCGCGACCATACCGCCTTCGGACGGGCAAGACATCCGTTTATGACAGGCACCGGCGGATGGGCTTACTTTTCCGCCACCAGATATATGCTGGGCATGAAGCCCCAGTTTGACCATTTTGACATCGACCCCTGCGTACCGGCAGACTGGAAGAAATTCTACATGACCCGTGAATGGCGCGGCGCCCGTATGGAAATTTCCGTGGATAACCCGGACGGCGTGATGAAGGGCGTGAAGGAAATCTGGCTGGACGAGAAAAAAGTTTCCCGCATACCGGTCCTTCCGGCAGGCAGCCACCACCAGATCAGAGTGGTTATGGGATAAAAATAAAACTGAGGCGAGAGTGCGTTTTTACAGACGCGTGTAAAAAAGGGAGGAAAAACCTATGATTAAGTTTGGAACAGGCGGATGGAGAGCAGTGATCGGAGACGATTTCACCAAGGCAAATATACAGCTTCTTGCCAGGGCGCTGTGCCTTAAAATGAAAGAAGAAAATGCGGCAGACAAAGGAATTGTCATCGGCTACGACAGACGCTTCCTGGCCAAAGAAGCAATGCAATGGGCCGGCCAGGTATTCGCCGCAGAGGGCGTAACCGCCTATCTTGTGAATAAATCAGCGCCCACACCCCTTGTCATGTTTTATGTGATGAAGCATGAAATGCCCTACGGCATGATGATTACCGCAAGCCACAACCCGGCGATATACAACGGAATCAAAGTCTTCACCGAAGGCGGCAGGGACGCCAGCGCCCAGCAGACAGATGAAATCGAAAAATACATCGCCAGGATCGAACACGAGGAAGTAAAGTCCATGGAATACGACAAAGCCCTGGAGGCTGGACTGATTCAGGAAATCTATCCCCTGAACGAATACCTGGACAATATCATAGACAACATTGATATGCAGGCCATCCGCAACAGCAGGCTCAAAATCGCCCTTGACCCCATGTACGGCGTAAGCGAAACCTCCATCAAGACCATACTGCTTACGGCCAGATGCGAAGTTGACACCATCCATGAACGCCACGATACGCTTTTCGGCGGCAAGCTTCCCGCCCCCACCGCGGCAACACTCCGCCCCCTCCAGAATTTCGTCCTGGACGGAAAATGCGACATCGGCATAGCCACCGACGGCGATGCCGACCGCCTTGGCGTCATTGACGACAAAGGAAAATTCCTTCACCCCAACGACATCATGGTGCTCCTCTACTACTACCTGGTAAAATACAAAGGCTGGCAGGGCCCCGTCGTCCGCAACATCTGCACCACCCACATGCTCGACAAGGTAGCGCAGGAATTCGGCGAGAAATGCTATGAAGTCCCCGTCGGCTTCAAACACATCTCCGCCAAGATGACCGAAACCAACGCAGTCATCGGCGGCGAATCCTCCGGAGGCCTCACCGTCCGCGGCCACATCCACGGAAAAGACGGCGTTTATGCCGCCTGCCTCCTGGTAGAAATGATAGCCGTCACCGGCAAAAAACTCTCCGAAATCTATGCCGACATCGAAGCCGAATGCGGCAAGATATACATGGAAGAAAGAGACTACAAATTCAACCAGGACAAAAAAGAAGCCGTACAAAAAATCCTCCTGGAAGAAAAACAACTCCCCGCCCTCCCCTACGAAATAGACCACGTCTCCTACTTAGACGGCAGCAAAGTCTACTTCAAAAACGGCGGCTGGGTAGTAGGCCGCTTCTCCGGCACCGAACCCCTGATCCGAATCTTCTGCGAAATGCCAGAAGAACAACAGGCAAAAGAAGTCTGCCGAATCTACGAACAGTTCCTCGACCTGAACTGATCAAGTAACTAAAGTAATCAAAAAATTAAAGTCATAAA